>Ga0076930_100514_pt1 | contig 35689 bp, 34 predicted proteins | sample HotLakConsoUCCRE_FD_71149 | JGI IMG/M metagenome (GOLD analysis project Ga0076930, IMG submission 71149) | Hypersaline microbial mat communities from Hot Lake, Washington, USA - Hot Lake Consortium UCC-RE (version 3) (version 3) ...
CATGTCCGTTTTTCTTGGAGTCCTGCCACCGGATGCAGAACTTCCCACTGTCCAGTCAGGTACCCGCAGCCCCTTTTTCATCTGGAGTGGCGCGATCGCTGCTTGCCCTAACGGTAACGGCTTTTCCTCCCATGCCCCCTTCAGAGAAGGGTCGCATCAGTGGGCTAGTTGTATTCATTCCCAATGAAATCGGGTTGACCACTGGTGGGAATGGGCCAATCTACATTTTCGCCACCGATAAAGACCTGCTCAATGGCGACATAGTCGGCGCTGAACTGCTTGAGTGCGTTAAGCAAAATGTCTAGGGCGATCGCATCGGCAGTCCCCAGGTCAAACCAACATCGCGCCCACAGGCCCTCATACTCCACGACGGTCATATTGTGCATCAGTGACACCAGGGTTTCGTCCGCCTGCGAGTCGTCGTAGTGCATATAGCTAATTTCCAGGCCCGTTTCCTGGACCTGCAAGTTTTCGGCATTGAAGCCCCCCAGCTTGCCTAAAAAGAACCAGGAGTTGAAGATTTCATCGACATACTGTTGCTCCATGGTGGAGGGTACCGTCGCAAACTGAATCCAGATCCACAGGTTAAAAAAGTCACATTCCCGAAACTCAATTTGCATGATTCGTAATTACTCCTGGCACTCATTTACATAGAACATCGGCAAGATCGGCCCCGTCAATATTGAGACCCGTTGCAGGCCCGGTGGGTAAGCCAGGAAACAGGGCTGCGACCCCTCTAGTCAATGGCGGAGGGCATAACCCAGCCACTCCCCTACTCACCCCTCAACTAATTGCAGACTGCTCGGCAAAAAAGGAGCCACCCAGAGGCCCAGTTCAGACTCGGCATAGCGCGATCGCATCTGCTGCGCGATGGTTTCGGCCTCGGCCCGACTATTGGTCAGGGTAAACAGCGTCGGCCCCGACCCCGACATCAAAGTACCCAAGCCGCCCGCTGCCTCTAGGACAGCCCGGACTGCAGCCACGTCTGGATGCGCTGGCAGGACCACTTTTTCCAGATCATTGTGCAAATGGCGACCGATCGCGGGGCCATCTTGCTGCGAAATCGCCGTCATCATCGGGCTGGAGTGGAGCCGTTCCTGCCGGGTTTTGCCCGCCGTCTTGACATCCCTATAAGTGTCAGCAAAGGCTTGCCGATAAGCTTTGTAGGCCCAGGGAGTAGACACGGAGAGGGTCGGCGACTTGGCTAACACTGCATATAGACCGTCCAGGCCGTGCAGTGTATCGATCTGCTCGCCGCGTCCGGTGGCGATCGCCGTGCCCCCCGCAATGCAAAAGGGAATGTCCGATCCGAGTTCGGCGGCGAGGGTTTGGAGCTCGATTTGAGTCAGCCCCAGTTGCCAGAGCAGATCCAACCCCACCAGGGTCGCCGCCGCATTGACCGAGCCCCCTGCCAGTCCTGCCCCCACGGGGATATTTTTTTCAATAGTGATCTCGATGCCGCCCTGCTGTTGAGCCGCTTGGGGAAAACGACTTTGCAACAGCGCTGCGGCTCGGTAGGCCAGGTTAGTGGCGTCCGTGGGCACCTGGGGATGATCGCAGCGCAGGCGAATCGTCGGCACATTGGTGCGGCGCACCGTAACCCGATCGGCTAAGCCGACGCTCTGCATCACCATGACCAGTTCGTGATAGCCGTCGGGGCGATCGCCCACCACTTCTAAATACAGGTTAATTTTGGCGGCAGCCGATAATGAATATGAATCCATGGCGTGTCCATAAGGCTGGTCGTGAGCCATGACAGCAATCACCAACCGGGCCTCTAAATCTTAGGATGAATAACCTTCCTCCAGCATCTTATTACTCAATGCGACCCAATCAGACACGCTTAAATCTTCTGCTCGCGCCGTATCAGCGATTTCTAAAGTCGTCAGGAGATCGCCCAGCGGCGATCGCTCGATGAGCGGCGACAAATTATTGCGCAACATTTTGCGCTTACTGGCAAAACCGAGTTTGAGCAGCTTTGCCAGCAGTGCCGGCGACTGCGCCACCGTCGGAAAGGGCCGGGGCCGCAGGCGAATCACCGCTGAAGACACCTTGGGCGGAGGCTGAAAGGCTTTGGGAGGGACCGGACAAATGATTTCGCAGGCGGCCAGATATTGCACTTTGGTCGTCAGACTGCCGACGGTTTTAGACCCTGGCGACGCACAGAGGCGATCGGCAATCTCCTGCTGCACGAGTAACACAATGGCCTCAAACGGATGGGGATTGGGGTGGGCGATCGTCCCCAACAGCCGCTCCAAAATCGGCCCCGTGATGTAGTAGGGAATGTTGGCCACCACTTTGTTCGGCAGTTGCCCGTCTGCGGCAGCGGTGGCGACAGTCTGCCAATCCAGTTGCAAAATATCGCCCGCGAGTAGACACAGGTTGTCGGCGGCGGCGAATTGGCGCTGGAGCTTGTCAATTAAATCGCGATCAATCTCAACGGCGATGACCTGAGCCGCCTGAGGCAAGAGCCGCCGCGTCAGCAGGCCTGTGCCGGGACCAATTTCTAAAACGCGATCGCCCGGCTCCAATGCCGCCGCTTCGATGATTTGGGACAGCACCTTTGCACTTTTGAGCCAGTGTTGGCCAAATCGTTTGCGGGGTCTGGCAGAAAAGGTCATCGAGCACATCAAGGGAAAAGGGTGGCAGGCGTTGATCCTACCCTATGGGCGGGAGCAACGCAGCGGTTTTGCCGCAGCGGCCAGGGGTGATAAGGTGACAGGGGCAGGGGAGCGGAAACAGTAGCGCCTAAGCCCGCCAGGGGGCAAATCGTTGAGCCGCGATCGCCCGCCGCAACACCCAGACCCACTTCAATCTGCCAGCGGACTTGCAGCGATCAAATCCCCGCCGCTCAAACCAGTTTCCCTGGCGACGGCGAGCCCCCCCTCGCCTAGCTACAGTGAATCCACTCCAGTAACGGTTCACGGGTGGCGTCAATGAGCGACCTTGTTGGGGCATGAGTTGGGAACAGGGGGCAAGGTTGTGGGTTCAAAGGTGAATAACCGTCAGCGGGCATGGCGACTTCTGTTATCAAGGACGAGGGGCAAATGCAAGGCCATCTCTAGCGGGCGACTACTGAAACGTGGAGGTATCCAGTGTTGCCGGTCTTCACAAAGAAATGTCACATAGGCGACAAGTGTGGTGTGGTGCACAACATTTTTCGACGGCCCTTGTTACAGTAAATACCCACCTTGTGAAATCCGCTTTCTGTCGTTTGAGCGCACTATGCAACAGAGCCATTCTCTTGATTTCAAGCTCGTTCAGCGGGTGTGTCTACTTCAGCAAGCGCTGGATCAAGCCCTGGAGTCGTTGGAGGATCTGGCTGCCCAGGTGCAGGATAAGCATTGGGTCGAGACTCAGCTAGCCAGCACCGAAAAATACGCCAACGTCCAGCAGCAAGCTATTACCCATCTCAAACAGCAGTTGGCTCAGTTCACCGAGATTCAGGACCATCTGTTGGGGGTCATGAGTTTTCGGCTAAACGAACTCATTGATCAACAGCAGCAAGCCTTCAACCATCTCAATATTCAGTTTCAACAGAGTCACACTGAGCTGCAGACCTACTTGCAATATTTGACTCAGCAGCAACAGACGGCCCCGGCGTTTGAGCGCGGCTCAGAAGAACATCACCTGGCGCTCGAAGCAGAAGTCATGGTCGCCCGCTCGATGGCGGTGCATCTGAGTCAATATTTAGGCCAGGCGAAGCAGCATCTCAACCATCTCAATGACGATTTGGGCAATCATCATCTGAATTTGGGGCAGATTATCAAAACCATTCAGTCAATGATTGCGGACCTGACAAAATTTGACAGCGCTCAAGCCACGATTCAGCCACAGGGGGTGCCCGCAAAGGAGGCCGCAGACGATTCGGCGGGGGGGCGATCGCTGCTCTCCCCGGTTGCTGACGAGGCCCCTGATGCTACCGAGTTGGCCGCCACCGTGCGTCGCCAAAACGCCCGCATCCAAGAGTTGCAGGCGATCCTGACCGAGCACGTCCACCACGAAACCCATCTGCGCCAACGCTATCAAGAGTTAGCGGCAGAGCGCGATTTCTATCGGCGCGAACTGCAAAAACTCCAGCCGTCTCAGGCGGCTGGTCAGGGGAGTCGGCTGGCGCTGCCCGCCCCGATGCTGGGGGGAGAGGCCGAACCGGCGGGTCAACCCGCCCCCCCAACGCCGCTCAAAGCGCTCCGGCGATCGCGTCCATCACAACCGATTCAGCCCTTGCGGCTTCCTGACGCCTGAGGCTGATCGACTTCCAACGGGTCTGCCAGATCCACCAGTGTCAGCAACGGCCCAGTCTGCTCTTGCCCATTGACGGCCAGATCACTGTGACAGAGGACGACCTGTTCGGTGGTGCGCCCTAACAAATCGCGCAAGATTCTCTCTAGTCGGGCTTCATGGCTTTGCTCAATGAAATCCACCGTCCAGGGTGCGCCGCTACGGTGCTGCAAAAACACCGGGTAGCCAAACAGCTCATCGGTGCCCGTCAGCCAGCGGGGGGAACTGGCATCGAGCCAAAACTGCCAGCGGTGTTTTAAGCGCTGCGATCGATACTGAAACACCGTGGAGAGCGTCACCCCCTGTTGGTCAGGCTCTAACGGCTTGACGGGAAAGGGGTTGGCGGTCACGATGCCCTGAAGCAATAGCTGCAAAAATCGCCCGACTGGCGACAAGGACGTGGCTAAACTGTCGTTGGCAATTTGTTGACGCAAGCGTAACCGCCCCTGCACCTCCCAAAAATGCTGGGCTGTTTCGATCAGTTCGCGGAGGGCGGCGAGTTGGTCATAGGGCAAATAGTTACCCCGCCAGAGAAATCCTTGAATGGCGCGATCGATCAGGTTGACCGGACTGGTGATGAGTCGCTGCTGGCGGGCTTGGCGCTGCTGCACAATCCATTCCCGGAGGGTATTGTAGGCCTCAGTGGCCTGGTAGCCCAGGCGATCCCAGCGGGGAAACTCGGTCACTTCCAGCAGTTCGGGTTGCTCAGGATCCGGCTGAAAGCAGTGATCGACAATTAACTCCGCCCGCACCGGGTCGATCTGCACGCGCTCAAACCAGGATTGGCTGGGGCTGCCTTGGGGCGACTGACTCAGTACAACCAACATCTCCGCCACGGCATCGGCATCTAAAAAGCGTCCTAACCCTGGATATACGAAGGGAATCAGGGTGAGCACCGATCGCACTAGGGGCGTACTCACCAGCGGTCGCTGATCGTTCAGGGAAGCCACGGGAATGCCCTGTTTTTGCAAAATTTCGGCCAGGGTGTAGCGGGCGATCGCGTCAAAGCCAGGTCCGATGACCGCGATCTCTCCCGCCGGCACCTGTTGGTGATGAATGGCGCGGGCGATCGCCTCAGCAGTCTGTCGCAGCAATTCGCCTCGCGAAGTTGCCTGAATGACCCGCACAGCTTCAATCGGCTGCGGCGTCGCCACCGGATTCAGCACCGTTTCGACCAGGCTGTCGGCCCCCGTGTTCGCCAGGGAGTCGGGCGCAGTGGGGGACAGGCTTTCCACCGAGGCTCCTACCCGGAGGGCGAGATTGGCTGCGGGATCAGCGCCTAACCCGAGTCGGACCTGACCGTAGGGATTCCAGGTAATCGCGGTGGGCAATTCCCAAGCTGCCGCCTGCCGCAACAAGTCCGCAAAGATGGCGGGATATTCATCAAAGTCATCGGCAAACACCCCCCAAAAGCGTTGGGGAAACTTTTGCTGGTAGAGCGGATCGGTCAGCAAATGTTGCCAATACAGTTCAGTCGCGATGCTGTAGGTCAAAAAGCCCTGGCGGAGGCACCAGTCGCGCCAGGTGATCACGGCATCGGCGATCGCCTGCCAAACTTCCAGCGTGGCGATGCCCCCCGGCATGCCCGCCGCCAATAGCGTCGGTAACTGCTCAGCGGGGAGACCACTCACCGCCGCCAGCTGCAAAAAGTCGAGCGATCGCCGCACGGTCTGGGTTTCCGTCCAGCCGGGAACATCGAGCTGCCCCTCATCCAATAACGATCGCCAGAGTTGGGTCGCCAGTTCCTGTTCATTTTCGGGCCGCAACTTCATCGGAAATTGGGGACTCAGCCCCAGCTTTTCCACTAAGACAGGCCAAAACAGCGTCACCTCATTTTGAATGAACCCGGCGGGAGTCGCAGTGGTGACGGGAACGGCGGCGGGTAGCGACTCCGCCAGGCGATCGGTCAGCACCAGGCGAGTATCCCCATTCGCCGTAAACAGCAAACCGACTGCTCCAGCCGGTCGGTCTGGCGCTGGAGCGATCGCGATTGCTGCCAACTGCGCGAGCAGGCGTGTGGTTTTACCGCTGCGGGTACCGCCCTCAATCCAGATGAGATTCGTCATGCTCACAGCTTATCGCCGATCGCAACGAACACGCGCACCGCAACCGTTTGACCTGGAGGCCGCAGGCGAGAATTTATTTCACCGTAATGGTGATCGGTTCAGAAACGATGGGCGGCTCGTGGGGCACGTGTACGTAATTGGCGAGCAATAACTGGAGAGTATGCTCTCCCGGCGGCAACGTCAGGGTCGTTTCCGTTTGGCCCCCACCAAAATGTTTAATGTGCTCAGTGGCGGGTAGCGCCTCGGCCACATCCGGCAACTCAACCAGGTCAATCAGCAAATGATGGTGCCCCGTACCCGATTGGTCGACCCCAGCGGGCGCAATGCCCATGCCCTTCAGACCAAACTTCACCGTAAACGGGCTGGTCACCGTTGCGCCATCTGCGGGTGAGATGAGATAAACTTCGGCCCCCGGTAGTGCCGCTGAGCTGTAGTCGCTCGCCAGTGCGGGCTGGGCTCCCCATCCCAGGGTCACCAGCATGAGCAACAGCCAACTTCCCCAAGCGATCGCGCGTTTCATCTATCCCCCTCCTGCTCCCTTCGCATTGCTGCCTGGATCTTATCAGCCCTCCTGAGCCAGGGCCGGGAATCTTCAGCCAGACATCCCAGCCAGACCCTGCTGCTGGTCAACCGCATCAAGGCAGCCTGCATCCCTTAGTTGACGGGGCCGCGAGCGATCGGGCAGTCATACAAATCGACGCCTAAGACCAGATCGTCCTCAAATTGTTTAAACCTTTGCGGTTCAGCATTAACCGTATGCTCACGGTAACTCAATCCCGGTGTGTCTCCGGCAAACCCAATTTGGACATAGCACTGGCCTGCCCCCACGCCCCAGTGGTCGTAATCCAGGGTGCCGCCAAAGGGGAGATCGGTTGGCCAATTGGTCACGCCCTGAGGTTGAACGCCCGACGCCACATCCGGAGGGTATTGCGCATTTTCTACGGCATACAACTGTACTTCTCGGGCCATCACGCCCATATACTGTTTGGCTTCGGCATACCGGGCTCGACGCACCATCGAAGCGTAAGCGGGAAAAGCCAAAGCTGCCAAGACGCCGAGAATGACCACGACAACTAGCAGTTCAATCAGGGTAAAACCACTCTGGTGCTCATCACGAGTTTTCATTGTTATCAGATGCGAGTAAACGGCAACGGCTGCCGCTGGAGGGCAACAAATCTTCAGGCACGGGTCTGGGGTCTGCTTGCCCCTGCGTTGGGAAACACCGGGCAGACAAACCGTCGGTAGATGGCAACCTGTCGATCAATCGGGCGGTCTGGGCGATCGCCGATCATCTCAAGCCCTCAACAGGGTTTTTACGGACGATTAGACCTTCAGCCCCCTCCCGTGCTAACAGCAACTCGTCAGGCAAATTCGTCAAGAACTCATAAACCGCTGCGAGTTCTTCATGATTTTTTTACACGAAACCCATACATCACCGCAGATATGCTGGCGGAAGGGTCTCGCCATCATCGTCATACCAATTTTTCAACCCACATTCTGCACTTCTAACTGGCACCCCCAGAATTACCCGCGTTTTTAACAGAGGCGATAGTACTTCTGAGAAGGACCGCCCAAAAATTAGTAGATGGGCTTAATTATTTGTAGGATGTGTTAGCGCCAGCGTAACGCATCAAATCCCTGGGGAATGGTGCGTTACGGCTTCGCCTAACAGCACCCTACAACACTGTTTGTTTATGTCCACCTACTTTGAAGCATGTGACGGCGCTCAGCCGTCAGATTGACCATCTGCTTCACCCCATCAAGGGTGACGGAGTGGATCGCCATAAAACATCGCCATAAAACATTGAAAGATCCACCGTAAGGTGGGCCGTTGAGGGGCTTTTCCGAGCTGATTCGGCAGGGTTTGGTTCGCCTGTTGTAGGGCCTGCCGCAACTGCCGTTGACCCAAGTTGTAAACCAGCAAACCCACGGCCATGACGAAGGCGAGGGCCATGATGCACTCCGGCGATTTGAGGAAGACACTGAAGGCGAAAAACCAGGGGGCTTTGAGGAAGCGAAAGCCGTGCTCGGTGCGTTGTTGAGCTTTGTACTCCTGCAATGCTTGCGGGGGACTGAGCGCCTCAGCGGCGAGGACATTGGTGGCCAAAATGAACCGCCCCGCCCGTCGCTGATGTTGGGAGCGCTGCTCCGTTTTCAGGGGCAACGTCGCCTGGGGATGATAGCTCCCCCGCGCCGGGTTGAGGCTTCCCCCGCCGGTCATAGTGCGCTTGGGCAGTGACCTGGCGGTCGGTGAGGTCATGCCAGGGCAAATGGTTAGCCAACTGCTCCAAGGCGACAAGCGTATCCGCTGCGCAGGCAAAATCCTGTCGTTGCAGGCGAGCCAGTTGCCGCTGCGCCGCCGCTGTGGCTTTCGCCAGGGTGTGCTCCAGCTTGACTAAGTCCGCCTGGCGGCGCGCCTCACTTTCCACCACCAACCACCGTTGCCGCACCCCGCCATACGCCTGGTGCACGCTGGCGATGCGGTAGCCCGGCAACTCCGTCGCCTGGAAGACCTTAGCGGGCAACGTCGAGACTAACGCCGTCACCACTGTCAGGGTTCAGGGGACGCGCGTCAACCACAGCAAGTCGCCCAAGGCTTACCGGTGGGGCGCGCTATACAAGGCTGAATCGGCCACAGTCACTCACCTCAAGCTGATAGAGCTGGTCGAAGCTGTGACCCAGGCGGTCATCGTTGAGCTGCTCGACACTCACCTCTGGCCCAGCAAATGCTCGACCGCTTTGCCGACGAAAAATTGCTCAAATAAGTACAAGGGCGCGCTGACAAAGCCTAATCCTTTGAGAATCATGGCTTTGACTACCACGCCGACGCTTAAGGTCTCTCGGGGATCAACGCCGACTTGCTCATTGAGATACTCCACTAAACCCAATTCGTCGACGATACCGGCGACGATACCGAGATGATCCAAGTTCTCCACTGTCAGAGTTGCGGCATTCATTACACCCTCGTCGTCATCACATCAACGATAGAAGTTTGCCACTTTATTCTCGATGTGACACTTCACAGGGCAGAATGAAGGTTCTGAGAGTTGTGCCAGTCAACCAGGTGGAATAGAAGCCACTGGAATGCAGTAAGTCAGAAACTTATGGATAAGCGGTAGCCTATCCACCTCAAACCTTATGTCCCCCTTAAATCACCGGACACCCTGGATTAGGATGTGAGATACACTCCACTCCACCCAAACCGTATCGCGCTAGACCGACATGACTAAACGAAACGAAATCGCTGCTCTTTTGGGGGCTTTACTCATCACCGGAGGCGTGCTGGGGGGCCTGGGCTGGTGGGCATATCGCCAGTTCGGCGGCAATTTGACCGGAGGCGGGGGGACGCCACCGACAGCGACGAATGGCACCGCACCCGGAAATCAGGGGGGATCAGCGCAATCTCGCATCAGTACCGGCGCGACGTTGCTGGTAGCCGAACCTGCAACTCCGGCCAAAACGCAGGCGGCGCAAGCGCTGCAAGCAAGCGACTTCGATACCGCAGTGGCGGTCCTCACCCAACATTTGGAACAAAATTCTAATGATCCCGAAGCGCGGATTTTGTTGAACAATGCGGAGATTGGGGACCAACCGGCTTACACGATCGCCGTCGCCGCTCCTGTCGCGACGGCGGTAAATCCGGCGAAGGAAATTCTCCGAGGGGTCGCCCAAGCGCAAACCCGCATCAATCAAAGCGGCGGCATTAATGGCACGCCGCTGAAAGTGGCGATCGCTAGCGATGACGACAATCCGCAAACGGCGACGCCGGTGGCCCAAGCGTTGGCCGATAATCCCGACATTTTGGGCGTCGTGGGCCACTTTGGTAGCGATACCAGCATTGCCGCCAGCGAGGTCTACGATCAGGCCGGACTGGCGATGATTTCCCCCACGAGCACGTCAGTGCAACTGTCCAACGCGGCTGAGAAGGTCTTTCGTACGGTGCCGAGCGATCGCTTCACCGCCACCACCCTGTCGCGCTATGCGGTAGACACCTTTGCTCCGGCCAACATAGTGGTGTTTTTTAACGGCAATAGCGGCTATAGCGAATCCCTCAAATCGGAATTCACGACGGCCATTTACAGTGATGGCGGTCAGGTGCTCGCCGAATTTGATGTGTCAGCACCGGGCTTTAATGCGTTGACTGCGGTTTCTCAGGCGATTCAGCAGGGCGCGACAGCCCTGGTCTTGATGACCAACACCAGCACTCTCGATCAGGCGCTGCAAGTAATTCAGGTCAATCAGCAACGGTTGGCTTTGCTGGGGGGCGATAGCTTATACAACCCCCAATTACTGGAGGTGGGCGGCAGCGATGCGGTGGGCATGGTGGTGGCAGTGCCCTGGATTTTAGGCGATAATACCCAATCCGACTTTGTGCAAACCTCGCGCCAGCTCTGGGGCGGCGATGTCAACTGGCGCACCGCGATGGCCTATGATGCCACGATCGCCCTCGCCGAAGCTCTCCGCAATGCTCCGACCCGAGCAGGGGTGGTAGACACGCTGAAAACGCCTGGTTTTCAGGTGGATGGGGCCACGGGCACGGTGCAGTTTTTGCCGTCTGGCGATCGCAACCAGGCCATGCAATTAGTCGAAGTTGAACGGGGCGATAGCACGAGTTTTGGCTACCAGTTTACGGCGATCGAGTAGCGGCGGATACAGCAGCGATTAGCAGGCAAAAGCTCAAGACTTGCACTCATCAGTGAATCTCAAGGATTGCTTCAGCATATGCTGGTGAATATTGATTTTATGATTTGGATGCTTCCCGCTTGCGATCGCCCACTATGCCTGATTCCCCCGCTGAAAAAGTCGCCTGTTTAGAAGTGCTGGCTGCGGTTGCCAAGTTAAATGGCGACCCATCCCCGCCAGAATTTGAAGCGTTTTTAGCGGCTTTAAATACCTTTCAGCCCCTGCCCCCCGGCATCACGCCAGAAAAGTTGTTAGCTCAGTCCCCGGAGATGGCCCCTCACTTGAGTAGCATTCAGACGCCGGAAAGGCAGCAGCAGGTGTATCGCGGAGCCTATGCGATCGCCCGCTCCAAGGGCATTGACCCCCAAGAGGCGCAGGTGCTCAGGGACATCAAAGCCGCCTTTAACCTCTCGCCAGAAATGGCGCAGGCCCTCGAAAAGCAACCTCTGATCTACGGGTCGGGGGGCGTGATCAACTCTGCCCTGGCGGGCATGGCCTCCCTAATTGGGCGCGAAGGCGAGATTCGGCGGCTGATCTTTGACTATTCGCTGGGGGCGGCGATCGTGGGGCTCGTTCCCCTGACCGGCGGCGGCACCCTCGAAATCAAGCTGCTGATCGTGCTGGGCCTGATTCTCAAAATGGCCTGGGATATCCGCCAGCTCTGGGGACAGCCCAGCGGTCAAGATGTACTCGCGATCGCCGGGCAAATTTTTGGCTTTATCGGGGCAGTGCTGGGCGGCTTTTTAGCCTGGGGCACGATGATCGGGCTGAGCGTGGTCGTGCCCTATGCCGGAGCCTTTGCCAAAGCTGCCGGGTTTGCCACGGCCACCTGGATTGCCGGTCAGGCCACCAACCAGTTTTATACCAGCCAAAAACGGCCTGATTACACCGCCTTAAAGCGGGCATTTCCAAATTTGTTGTCTTCTGATGAGTCGTAGATGGCAATCTCCAGAGAGGGTGAGAAATGGATAGGTTGAAGCGGCGGCAATTGTTGTTAGGGGGAGTCGCAGCCGGGACTGCCGCCACCGTAGGTACGGAATTTTTGCGGCGTCAGCGAGCCGAGGCCAAACAAGCGGCGATCGATGCCTTTGCGGCGGAGTTTTACGACCCCGAAGACGTGATTCAAGCGGCGGTGACGGGTGACACCCGCATGGTGGAGGAGTTCCAGGCAATCCAGGCGTCTGCGATCTTTCCGCCGCCGCCCCTTCCCTACAATCGCGCAATGTCGAAACGGCTGATTTTGCTCAGCCGCCTCGCCACTCAGCAGTACATCACGGGCCGTAACGATCCGGATTACGACGGTAATTTACAGCAATTACTCGACTATGACCCCAGCCTGGATAAATACCGCTTAGTCACCTCTTTCCGAGGGCAGGAGCGCCAGGTCAACGACCAGCTCGAAATTCAAGTGCCGCAAGCGGTGATCGACGATCCGACCCTGCTCAACGATCCCACGGCTCTGGAGGAAAATCTGTCGCAGACTGAGGACGTGATTCGCTCTGGGGTGACGGCGGCGGTCAAAGTGGGCCGGACAATTGAGGTATTCTACGGCTTTTTGTTGGAGTCGGACGAAGACAGCATTTTGGTCTTTCGGGGCACCCAGCGCACGACCGAATGGCTGGGTAATATTTATGCCGTACAAGAAGAGTATGTCAATCCGCAAACGGGCACATCGTTAGGTCGCATTCACACCGGCTTTCGTCGCATTTCGAACTCAATTATTAATCCCCTAGCAGTGGATGCGGTGAAGGCGATTAATCCCAATAAACCGTGTTACGTGTCGGGGCACAGTCTCGGCTCGGCGCTGGCGACGATTTTGGCGCTAGATATTGCGCTCGCAGTGCCAGCGCTGCAGCCCCAACTTCAGGTCTACGTCTACGCTAGTCCGCGCGTGGGCAATCCGACATTTGTGAATAGCTATGCCCAAATTTTGCCGAACACCTTCCGGATCACGAATCTAGCTGACCCGATTCCGACGATGCCGCCAACCAAGCTGCGGGCGGAGTTTGTGCATGTGGGGGAGGATTGGTCGTTTGTCAGTCAGGGGGGCGACATCTTGCCCAATCACATTGTTGATACTTACCGCCGGGCGGTCAATGCTGAGGTCGAAACCAACCAATCACGCACTTTTCCCAGCAGCGGGTTAGGCAATGTGACGGCTTGAAGGGAGTGGCTGATATCGCAGTAAATAAGTAGACGGGCCTAATGATTTGTAGGCTGTGTTAGCGCCAGCGTAACGCACAAATCCCTGGGGAATGGTGCGTTACGGTTTCGCCTCACAGCACCCTACAACATGGTTTATTGATGTCCATTTACTGAATGAGCTTGGTGAGGATATCTAACATGGGTGAAAGCGTTGAAAGGTTAGGACGTTGAATTCTGAAAATGTTCTAATCAATCCTTGATGGCAATATCGTGTCGAGCTGAGGGTTGCAGGGTGGGTCAGGGCACGGTCGGAGCTGCGTGCATAACCCCCAGCGTGCGCCAGTGTGGGAGTGATTAGCTTCCCGGAGGGTGGACCTCGCGTATGATTGCCGAGGCGGGATGCGCTCCCTTTAACTACTCACAAACTTGGTGCCTGCCAGCCAGATTCAAAAATGAAAACACAATGAAATTACTGCCACGAAAGCTTCCTGATTTATGAGTAAATTGCAGAATTGGCTACTTTTTTGAGCAGGCTGTATGCTATTTTTTTATTATTGAAGGGGAGTAGCTTGAGGCTAATGCCCATTATCTGAATCAACATACTGGTGATGAACCTGGTTCAGATAGCAAATTAGGATTTGTCTAATTTGTCAGCGAGACCTTCACTGAGTCCATGGAGAGAGTGGGCTTGGTGGGGTCTTTTTAGAATTCCGTCATGCCCGCTCAATCCATTCGTTAAGAGAGGAGAGCATGACGTTTTTAGAAGGATTTACTGCCGGTTTATTGCTGATTACGTTGTCAGAAATCGGCGATAAAACGTTTTTTATTGGCGCGATTTTGGCGATGCGGCATCCTCGTCGTTGGGTGTTTATCGGGGTGACGTTGGCGCTCGCGGTCATGACGCTGTTATCCGTCTGGATTGGGCAAATTGCGACCCTGTTGCCGCAACTTTATGTGCAGTGGGTGGCGATCGCTCTCTTCTTTGGCTTTGGGCTCAAGCTGCTGTACGATGCCAGTCAAATGTCGGGCAAGGAATCACTCGACGATGAATGTGAAGAGGCTCTAGAAGCAGTCAAACAGCGAGAACAGGGCATCACTAGTTGGTCCATTAGAGCGGTCTTACTCGAAGCCTTTACGCTAACGTTTGTGGCGGAGTGGGGCGATCGCACCCAGCTGGCGACCATTACCCTGGCTTCGGCTAATAATCCCTATGGCGTGCTCGTAGGGGCGGTTCTGGGCCATGCCATCTGTGCCGCGATCGCGGTGACCTGCGGCAAACTCATTGCTGGACGCATCTCGGAGCAGTTGCTAACCGCCCTGGGAGGCGTCCTATTCATTGGGTTTGGTATTCTCGCTGCTCTAAACGGCGGGGCTTAGAGACTCGCAAGAACATAAGGCACCAGTTGCCTGTCTCCTGGGTGCATGGCTTTGCGTTATGCACCTTACGATCATCAAACGATCATCAAAACGGTTGGTACTGGATTGAAAGGCTTATCCCTAAGGAATGAGAATTGAATCAGTTGAGATAGCCGTCTCGGCTGTCCCCAGGCAGGCAAGATGCCTGCCCTGACAATTTCGATGTTATTTGATCCTTATTCCTAAGCGCTCCGTCATCGGATGCTGGAGAAAAGGTCATCTTGTCCACCCCCGGACGCAACTCCCACCCTTGACCCTCGTACCCTCTACCCTCTACCCCCTCACTGTGGCACATAAATCTGAAACTCCGATCCCTGACCCATTTCCGAAGTCACCACCAACCTGCCGCCATGGCGTTCGGTAATGATCTGGTGACTAATCGAGAGCCCGAGGCCGGTGCCTTTGCCGATGGGTTTGGTGGTGAAGAAAGGATCGAACAATTTGGTGCGATGATTTTCGGGAATGCCGGGGCCGTTGTCGCGAATGCGGATGAGGACTTCACTGCCGAGGTTTTCAGTGGTGACGGTGATCTTGGGAGGAGCCGATTTGTGGGCGCGGCCCCCGGAGGCGATTTCTTGCTCCAGGGCGTCGGTACCGTTGCTCAGCAGATTCATCAACACCTGATTGAGCTGACTGGGATAGCACTCGATGAGCGGCAGATCGGCGTACTCTTTGACGATTTCGATCGCGGGGCGATCGGGCTTAGCTTTGAATCGGTGCTGCAAAATCAGCAACGTACTGTCAATGCCTTCGTGCAGATCGACGGCTTTTTTCTCAGCTTCATCTAGGCGAGAGAAGGTGCGCAGCGAGGTGACGATTTGCTGAATGCGCTGACTGCCCAGTTGGAAGGATTTGAGAATTTTGTCGAGGTCTGCGAGTAGATAGTCGAGATCAATCTCCTCAATAAATGCGCTCACTTGGGGATCCGGCTCGGGGTGGTGCTCGCGATAAAGCGTCAGCAGCGTTTTCAGGTCAGACAAATATTCTTTGATATGGGGAATGTTGCCGTAGATGAAATTCACCGGGTTGTTAATCTCATGGGCGATCCCCGCCACCATCTGCCCCAAGCCTGACATTTTTTCGGTTTGAACGAGCTGGGTTTGGGTTTGTTGCAGGGTTTGCAGCGCTGTTTCTAGCTCATCGGCTTTTTGCTTAGCCAGTTCAGCGCTTTCTTTCGTTTTGGCATATAGCTCCGCTTGCTGAATGGCGATACTGACCTGAGCCGCCAGCGCCTTTAACAAATCAACTTCATTGTCTTGCCAGCTACGGGGCCCAGAGCACTGGTGGGCGATCAGCAACCCCCACAGTTCGTCTTGCACCAGTATGGGGACGATCGCATTGGCCCGCACCTGCATACTCCGCAGAAAATCGCGATGGCATTCGTCCAGGGTGGCGGTTTCTACATCATTGATTGTCCGGACGCGGCCTTGCAGATACATTGCGGCGTGTTCTTTAGGAAAACACGTGTCTTGGGTCGCTTCGAGGAGCAGCGATCGCCAGGGTTCGACCACCGCTTCATTGACGACTCGGCCTAACCAGTGGTCATCAAAGCGGTAGATCAACATGCGATCGACGTTGAAGAGTTGGCGAACCTCCTGCACCGTGCGCTGCTGAATATCCTTTAACGAGAGGGATTGTCGAATTTGATTGGAGATCTGATTGAGCAGTTCTTCTTGCTTGGCAATCTTACGATAGGTCTCTTCTGATTGTTTCAGCAGGTCTTCCGCCAACTTGCGTTCGGTAATATCTTCGATCGTGCCGAGTAGCCCCACGACATTGCCGTGTTCGTCGTGCAGGGGCAGTTTGCTGGTTTCGCGCCAGCTCAATTTGCCGTCGGCCTGCAGTTGCGATTGTTTAATCCGCAACATGGGGGTGTCGGTTGCCATCACCCGGCGATCGCACTGGAGATACCAATCAATTTGCTCCTGGGTCCAGGGCAGATCGGCATCCGTGATGCCCACCACCTCGCTGGGATCGTTGAAACCCGCCATTTCCGCCCAACGCCGGTTGCAGCCTAAGTAAACCGAGTTGAGATCCTTCCAAAAGATGTATTGGGGAATGTTGTCTAGCACGACCTGCATGAACTCCGCCGTCTGGTGTACCGGATCAACGGCGCGATTGGTAGCCTGGTGAGCACCTGACGGTTCAGCCGCCGGGGGGGCGGGAGCCGGTTCGGCGGTCGGTAAATTCGCTGGTGCGTCGAGCGCCGACTCTGGCATCTCGGCTCCCACGATCGCGTCAGGATACACTTCGAGTTGCGCTTCGGTTAGGCTTCTCTTTGCCGCTTTCCGCGCCGCATTGGGAATCACTGTCTGGTGACTGATACTGACAATGACATCCACCTGGCCGTCAACATCGGTCAGGGGGGTGTAGGTCGTTTCGCAAAGTTGCAGATCGCCATCGCTATCCGGCAGCGAATGCACCCGCCGTTCGGCTTTGCCCTGTTGCTGCACCGTCAGCAGCGCATCTTCGACCTGCTGCCAATACTTGCGCCAGGCTTTTGACTGCCCCGCTTGTTTGGCCATCGCCGCCAGATCCGCGTTGGTTTGCCCCCGCCATTCCAGTTGGCTGGCATTGAGGACGATCGCAAGTCCGGGACTGGCTTCCTGATAACACCGATGATGGTCAAACAGCGCCATCCACTCTAGTGACTGGGCCACAAATTGCTGTAGCGGGGAAACCGGCATCGCTGCCGCCTGCTTCAAGTTGGTTGTGTTTGTCGTGGGCATTGAAAACACTCAATCCATCTGGTTGCTAGAGTACCCGTCTCCTTCCACCCAAAATCGACCCGCCGGATGAATATAATTTTTTTTGGGCAGAAAAGCGACTCCCTGTCCGCCCATCCAGGGCTCTGCCCCCGCCGGACTCGCTCCCCCCACTGCCTTCCACTTTACCTACCCGTCACCTGACCCGCCAAGATCAAGCGATACTGCCCCGCTTCCGCGCCTCTTTGAAAGAGGTTGTAACGTTTTGCAACCCTGCCCGAATCATTTCCCGCTCGAGCAGGGCAAAAAAGCGCGTGCGATCGCCCCCCCGCACCACCGCTTGGTTATGGGCTTCGGCGAGGGCGATCGGATAGCCATAGCCTTTTTGCACCTGGGTGATCACCATTTCCAGGGCACTGTCTCGCAGCGGTTGACTGAGGGCGACCCACTCCGGCATTTCGACCCGTGCCACCTCTGCCCCGACATTGACATAGCAAAAATAGATCCGATGGGGACCATACGCTTCCAGAATATTGACGGAGCTACGCCAGAGGGGACCGCGCTGTCCCGGTTTCAGCAAGGTTGCCCCCAGGGCCACATCGCGCAGGGGCGCAAACACCTGGCAGGGGGCGCGATCGCGATCGTCCGCGCAGTGGGTCAAGCAGTCTGGCGTCTCAAACGGACAGCTCTGCAACCGCAAAAAGTTCAGCGCTTCCCCACTGCGGGAGGCACTGATATACCCCACCAGGGGAATGCGGGCTGCCTGCAAGCGATCCCACGCTGCGAGCAGGGGCGGCAAGATGCGATCGCGCGCCTCTAGCGGTAGATCTTCCAAAAACCAGTAGATCAGCGATCCATCCGTGAGCGCGAGGGTAGGGGGCTGCTCGTCGTCGGGCTGTTGGTTTAGTAGCTCGACCGCCAAATCCGCCAGTGCTGCCGCTTCTGACACGGTGCGGCGATGCCCCATCCACTCTTCGGTGCGAATGCCCCACTGGCGGGAGATGTAGAGGTCTTCGGGGCGATACACCACCTCGGGCAGACTATCCAGCAGGGGAAAGCGGCTTTGTCCGTAGTGCAGCACGATGCGCCCAATGTTGAGCAAATAGCAATAGGCAATTTCGTGATGGCTGGGGGAAATTTGGGAGCCGTCGGTCGCCAGGACAGTATGGGCTTCGGGGGCCGCCTGAATCGGCAGTCGGGTATCCAACGGTTCGATGGGGCAGGCGAGGGCAAAGGGAATGCGATCGCGCCAGTGCTCCCACAGCTCGATCAACTCGACTTGATGGGTTTGGGCTCGCTCCATCAGCTGGCGGGCGATCGCCACCCGGCGTCCAGCCGCTTCGGCTTCATCTCTCAAGTGCTGGCTAATGCCCTGCATTTGCTGCGCCAGCTTCATTAAGTCCAACATGACCCTGCCTCTTTCCCGATGATTTCGGCAGCTGCAACCGGGGAGTAGGGGGGTGGCCCTCAATCGCTCGCCCCGCTGCAACAAAATCGTCTGCTTTAAACAGTATGCCTGAACTAAACCCCCATGCGACAGGCTGGCTGAATCAATCCCACATCCCTCATTGAGAAAAACCGTAGGGTGCCTCCGCGCAGCGTTGCAGGAGTCTCCGCAGTTATTGTCAGCGCCACGGTCGTAGGGGGGCTGTGCCCAAAGAAAATGGGGACATCGCGAACGACATCCCCATCGGTGTGGTGTGAGTAACCTTGGATGGCGTCGAGCCAAATTTGCGTTTAGCGGGTCGGAATCGCTGCCGGCTGCACGGAGACATTTTGCACCCGGCCATCGCGGCGAATTTGCAGCGACAGGTCGCCACCGACGCCAGCCGCTTCAACCTGTGTCTGCACGTCAGCCGCAGTCGCGACCGGCTGGCCACCAACGGACACAATGATGTCGCCTTGCTTCAACCCGGCGCGACCGGCAGGCGAGTTGCCGACCACATCCACGACCAGGATGCCTTCTTCGTCTTGTACGTCGAGGTCGGTCTGAGCTGCGATCGCTTCTTTGGTCTGAGCATTAAGTTCGACCATGCGGATGCCGATGTAGGGGTGCTCAACCTCGCCATTGGTGACCAGTTGCTCGGCCAGACGAGCCACATCATTGATCGGAATGGCAAAGCCGATGCCCTGAGCGTTTTGGATGATGGCGGTGTTCATGCCGATGACTTCGCCCCGCTCGTTCAGCAACGGCCCCCCGGAGTTGCCAGGGTTAATCGCCGCGTCGGTTTGAATGAAGTCCACCCGCTTATCAGCGACGCCGATCTGACCACTGGTACGACCTGTGGCGCTGACAATGCCAACGGTCACGGTGCTGTCGAGGCCGAGGGGGTTCCCGATCGCGATCGCCCATTCGCCCGGTTGCAACTGGCTAGAGTCGCTCAGGGGCACGGTGGGTAAATTGTCCGCATCAATATTAATCACCGCCACATCCGTCAGCGGATCGGTACCGACAACCGTACCGTCCAAAACGCGCCCATCTTTCAGGGTCACTTGCACGGTGTCAGCGCCGTCTACCACGTGAGCATTGGTGAAAATGGTACCGTCTTCGGAAACGATGAAGCCAGAGCCCACGCCCCGCTCAACCCGCTGCTGCTGGGATTCCGGAACGTCCCCAAAAAACTCCTGGAAGAAGGGATTTTGTAAGGCTTCGGGCACCTGGCTGGTGACGGTGCGAGAAGCGTCGATGCGCACCACCGCTTGACCCGCTTCTTGCACGATGTCGGCGACAAAGCTGGAGGTTACGGGGGCCGTCGGGCTAGGGACGATCGCAGTGGTAAAATCCGATCCCTCAGGCTCAACTTGCGCCTCAGGCGGTGTCTCAGGTGACGCTTCCAAGTTGGGCTGCATCGCTTGTAGGGCACCCGTGCCCGCAGTTGCCAGTCCCGCGCCGACTAGCATCAACAATAGGGATTGCCCGGTTCGTTGCGCCCACCGAGCGGGGGGGTGTGAGGCAGGGGTTGAATTCAGGTGGTCTCTCATGGCTGTCTTTTTGCTGTCTGAAGGGATGTTTGTTCTAACATCCTTAGAGTAGACAGTGGGTGTGACAGTCCTGTTACAACCGTGTGATGTCTCTGTGACACTTGGAATCGCAGCGGGATGAAGGGTTGATTTTGTCCATCGGTAGGGGGCGCATGCCACAGCACCCGTGGCGTACCCCTAGCCACGTTTTAAATTTTGTTGAAACCGACTTCTCTGGCAGTGCGCCCTGACGCAAGTTGCCGCCATGGGGCGATCCGCTGTTTGGCGGTGCTGTCTTATCGCCTAATGGCTCAAACAGCGGCAGGTTCACCCGCTGGGATCAAATAGTGACCGGACGATCGCGATCGTATCCTGGGTAGCGTTTTTCACGCCTCGAACTCGCTTACCATAGGTACAGTTTCAGTCACTACCATGCAAACCTCCTTTCAGCGGATTGCCACCGGGGTTGTCATCTTCACGTTGACGGTGGTGGCGGCAGTGACCGGTTACGTCATCGCTGGCTGGACGCTGCTCGACGCCATTTACATGGTGGTCATCACGATTTTTGGCGTCGGCTACGGCGAAGTGCAGCCCCTCAGCTCCATCCCGCTCAAAGTTTTCACCATTTTGGTCATCATTGCTGGGGCCTTGTCAGTGGCGTACACCGTCTCCGGCTTTGTGCAACTCATCACCGAAGGCGAGATTCGTAAGCACCTCACCACCAAGCGCATGAATGAAGATATTCAACTCTTAGAAGACCACGTCATCATTTGTGGCTTTGGCCGCATCGGCCAGATGGTCGCTCGCCAGTTAAAGGCAGCTCATCAGCCTTTTGTGGTGTTAGACAACGACCCCGATCGCATCGAACTGGCCCGTGAACAGGGCTATCTCATGTGTCTGGGCAATGCCACCGACGAAACCAATCTAGAAGCCGTGCGGATCCAAAAGGCGCGAATCCTCGCCACGGTACTGCCCAATGACGCTGCGAACGTCTTTATCACCCTGACCGCCCGCGAGATGAATCCGCAACTCATCATCCTGGCCCGAGGCGAAATTCCTTCAACGGAAAAGAAACTGCGGTTGGCGGGGGCCGATCACGTCGTCTTGCCCGCGACCATCAGCGCCGCCCGGATGACTCATTTGATCACTAATCCCTACGCCGTTGATTTTTTATCGCAAACGGATGGTCAAGTCAGCCTCAACGAACTGCTCGCCGAACTCGACATCCAAATTCAAGAAATCCCCATCAAAGAGTCCCTGGTGGGGGGCACCATTGGCGATGTGGAAGTGCGCGGCAAAGGCACGTTTATCATCGTGGCCCTGCGCCGAGCCGCTGGCGAAGTCATTATGCACCCCAGTCACAACCTCTATCTGGCCAAGGGCGACACCCTGATGCTGATGGGTCATCAGGGCGACATGCCCAACTTTGCTCAGCAAGAAGCCATCAAGCGGGAGATGCGCTATCGCGGAGCCCGCCTCCGCCGATAATCTATCCCCTGCACCGTCAAAGTTGCTGCTGCAAGCGAGTGAGCAGGGGGTGCCGCCGCCCCTCCTCAGGCGATCGCCCCCGCCGCCCCCGAACCATTGCCGCCCATACTGATTGAATGCCGTAACTCCCTACTGAGGAACTGGATAATCGCTCCCTGAGGGATCGGTTAAATCATCAATCCCCGCGATCGGCCCGGCCACTAATGCGCCAGTGGGTTGATTGTCATCTTCCGTTTTGGCTACCTGCGTCACATAAATCTCAACATCCCGCTGAATCACTTCTTCCACCTGATTGGTGAAATCCTGGAACGCCGCCGTGTGGGTAGGATACTTGCTATAGCGTCCACTCAACTGAGAAAACTGCCAACCGTAGGTCTTTAACGACTCGACCGTGCGGCGATAATGATACCACCGCTCACCGTAGTGAAAAAATTCCTCCACCGCTGCACTTATGGCCACGATCGCACTCAGACCAATGGTGAGGTATTCTTTGGCCTTCCGCAGCTCGTCATTCGCCGGGTTAATGCCAATCAAAATCGGCACCAGCACCCCCAAAATAATCGCCGAGAGGCGTAAGCGATAATGGCGATCGCGGCAATGATTGGCCTTTTTTTCCATCCACAGCACCTGATCCAGCCAACGAGAGGCTAAAAATTTGCGCTGTATGGGCGTAAGTTCTAGCTGGCCAAACAAGTCGTTGAAATCTTCTTTGAGAAATTCGACGTATGGATCTTTCCTTGCCATCAGTTCACCCTTAATTTTGTTGGTGCAAACTCGCCAAACTCTTTTTTAACCGGGATTGCAATCAGAATTTCCCTTTGTCGCAAATTGTTTATCTTTCTGAATGCAGAATGCAAATATCCACCCACGCCACCCTCACACCCTGCCACCCTCACACCCTGCCACCCTCACACCCTCACACCCCGATCGCCTGCCCCGCCAACCACCCCGTCGTCCACGCACTCTGAAAATTAAAGCCTCCCGTCACGCCATCGATATCCAGCACTTCCCCTGCGAAATACAGTCCCGGACAGCGCCGACTTTCCATGGTTTGGAAGTTCACTTCCGACAACTTAACGCCGCCGCAGGTAACAAACTCCTCCTTAAAAACGCCCTTACCCTGAATTTGGAACGTGCCGCGAGCGATCGCCTCCACCAGTTGATTCAGAGCTTTTTTGGGCAGATTGGCCCAGGTCACGCTGTCGTCCAGTCCCGCTTGCTGCACCCAATAGCGCCACAGCCGCTTGGGCAGGTCCAACGGACAGTGATTCGCGATCGCTCGCTTGGGCACGGCTTGCTTGGCCGCTACCAAAGCCGCTCGGATGTGCTCAGCAGTCATCGACGGCAGCCAATTGACCTGCAATGTGGCCCGATAACTGGCATCATGCAGCGATCTCGCGCCCCACGCCGACAGCTTCAGCACCGCTGGGCCACTTAACCCCCAATGGGTCACCAACAGCGGTCCCGTCTGAGTCAACGGTTTGGTATCGGGCACCACCAGTTTCGCCTCCACGGGATCAACCGCCACCCCCGCTAACTCGTGCAGCGCTTTATCGGGCACGTTAAAGGTGAACAGGGAAGGGACCGGTGGCACGATGGTGTGGCCCAACTGGGCCGCCAGGCGATGGCCTGGGGGATGACTGCCGGTGGCGAGCAGGAGGCGATCGCACGCCAACGGCTCCCCCGACTTCAGCATCACGGTAAAGCCGCCTGCCGTTTTTTCCACAGCCGTCACCGCGGCCTTGGTGCGTAATGTCACCCCCACCCGCCGCGTTTCCCGCATCAGGCAGTCGACAATCGTTTCGGCATCGTCTGTCGTCGGAAACATGCGGCCATCAGCTTCAGTTTTGAGCCGCACCCCCCGTCGCTTAAACCACGCCACCGTATCCTGCGGCTGAAATCGTGTAAAAGCTCCCCGCAGTGCCTTGCCCCCGCGAGGATAATGCTGCACCAGCAGCACCGGGTCGAAACAGTGGTGGGTGACATTGCAGCGCCCCCCGCCCGAAATCCGCACCTTGCCCAATGGTTTTGCCGCCGCCTCTACCAGCGTGACTTGAGCGTCGGGAGCGGCTTCAGCAGCGGCGATCGCGCCAAAAAAGCCCGCCGCGCCACCCCCCATTACTATCACTCGCATTCGTTGCCCCATATGCCCCTTCAATCTGGGTCTTTCATCTTGTCACAGCTGCGGTCAAACCGATGACAGCAGCACTTGAGCAACCGTGGTCGAATGACTGCAGTCCCATCTTCGCCAGTGTCGGCCTCCCGGCCCCACACCGCCGCTGCAAGGCGACGCAAAAAATCCCCTCACCAATTGATGAAGGGATATTGGCTGATTTGCATTGACAGGAAACGAAGACTTCGCCCACCTAAGCGGTATAACGGACACCGCGATAGGTCAGTTCGGCCTTGACGGGCTGGCGCTGGCTCACGTTAAACTGCTTGCGGGGATACTGCTTACCCAAAAAGGTTGCGGTTTCGCTGGTTTCAATGGCCTCTACCGAAGGCAGAGAAGTTTCATAAGATTGGCCGAGAAAAGTGAGATTCATATTAGGGACTCCTTTGAACGTCGTGCAGATGTTTGCCGTTCGATAGTTTTAGTATCCCGATTTCCGTTTCAGGTTTGTTGAGGGAAATTGAGGTGTTGATTGCAGGTCCACCACCATCCCCTCCAGCTCAGGTGCGTCCAGCTCTCAGGGTGAGCGGCCATGACAGGGTCGCGCGATCGCCCTCCCAGTCCGCCTGCAGCTGCTCAGCCAATGCCTCCAGCGGATTGAACCCACGGGTACGAATAAACCGCTGGGTGGCTGACCAGGTCAACAGATATCCCAGCAGGTCGGTCAACGTCCAGTCGACTTGCATCGTGTAGGCTGGCGTTTCAAGTTCCTCAAAGGGAAACGGCAGGGTGCGATAGCCTGTTTCTACCAGCCGTCGTTCTGGGGTCCAGAAGTCGTCCAGGGTGTGGTTGTAGTAATGGGTTAAGTGATGATCCAGGGTGGAAGAGGCCAAACGCGGTCGGCCATAGCACCAGATTGCGCACACCCCCCTCGGTTTGAGCACGCGCTTAACTTCGCGATAAAAGGTCTCCAGGTCAAACCAGTGTACCGCTTGAGCCACCGTGACTAAGTCCAGACTGTGGGCATCGAGACCACTAGTGGCCGCCAGCGCGACCCGATACGTCACCTGAGGATGCGCTGGGGCTTGCTGCAGTTGCTCGGCGCTGGCGTCCGTAGCCATGACCTGTTGAAAGTGATCGGCCAGCGCGATCGCGGCTTGTCCATTGCCGGTGGCGCAATCCCACCCGCGATCGCGCTGCTCGCACTGTTGGGCTAACCAGACAAACAAGGCCGCCGGATAGCGCGGGCGGTAGGTTGCATACTCGGCGGCGTGACCAGAAAAGTAGTCCTTAAACGTCATCGATCATCCCTGTTCTGATTATTGGTCACTGAGTTGGAGAATTTGCTCGACGGTGAGATCGGGTAGCCTGGGTAGCACCAGGGTAGCGCCGACAGCTTTGAGGCGATCGCCATACTCAGCGGCATAGATGGCTTCGGCGGCAACCACATGGGGCGGCAAGATGCCCACCCCCAGCCACTGTCCCTCGGGTCGCTGCGCCTGCGCCCGTTGCACCGTCTGCATGTCGGCCACGGTATCACCAACATACAAAACCGGCAGAGCGCTGGCCTCGCCCAACTGATCCGCAACCTGAAAAAAGCCCGTCGGGTCCGGCTTGCCAGGCGCATCGTGCATGGCGACCAGTAAGGGCTGCTGGAGTCCCAGCCGATGCTCCAGCACAAACTTGGCCGATCCGCGGGTCGCGCCGCTAAAAAATCCCCACGCAATATCGCCCTGGGTGAGGGACTCAAAATAAGCCGCCGCCACCAGTAGGGGTTCTTGGGTGATGTAGCCCGTCCACTGGGTGGGGTCCTCCAACACTGGCCCCCGATAACGCCGTTGAAAGAAGTCGACCAACTGCTCAAAGTCCAAGCTGATGGCGTCGCGAGGTTGCCCTTGCGCCTCAAAGTGCCGATAAATGAATTCCTGCGAGGCCTCCCAATCGTTGTTCCAGCAACCTTCCGCCTTGAGGGTGTCGATATCCGTGGGGGTGGGGCGATAGGCACGCTGGGTAAAGTACTCCACGGTGTCGGCCAACGCCCGCCGATAGGATCCCCCCACATCCCGAATCACGCCATCAATGTCGAAAATTGCGATCGCCTTCACCTGATTCATCCCTCATCCTCTTCGGTGGCGTTCCTGACTCAAGGCCCAAGGCTTGATGTGGAACATTACAGATTTACCGGTTTAAGATATTATGGAGGACTGTAGTTTTGAAAGGGGGTTTGCGGTGGAGGCTGCATTGGAAACGAGTTCCAGATTTGTTCTTAAAGTTCTTTGGTTAGATAAAGACGTCGCATTGGCAGTGGATCAAGTGGTGGGGAAAGGTACGAGTCCCCTGACGGCTTATTTTTTCTGGCCTCGCAACGACGCTTGGGAGCAAATGAAAACTGAGCTGGAAGGCAAGAGCTGGATTTCTGAAGAAGAGCGGGTAGAGTTGCTGAATACCGCAACTGAAATTATCAACTTCTGGCAGGAAGAAGGCAAAGGTAAGCCCATGCGGGTGGCCCAAGAGAAGTTTGACAACGTTTTGTTTACCGGTAGTTCGTAGTCGGCGTGAGTATCGCTGTCACATCATGGGAAAACCGCTAAGCGTTGTGGGCAAATTCAGTTTGCTAAGACCCATAAAAAAAGAGCAGGTAGTTGATTGCTACCTGCTCTTTTTTGTTTTGTAAAACCACTGCCATAAGACGCGCACAGGCTAAGCACCAAGCTTAGCCAACTGTTCCGCCCGCCGCTTGCAGCCGAGCCCGAGCCCGCCGCAACGCCTGCTTGGCTTGGAGCATGGCCCGTCGATCGTCAGTCGAGGCGGCGTTTACAGCCTGTTGCGCTGCTTCGAAGGCATTACGGGCTTCATCTTGATCGATGCTGTCGCCGCGCTCAGCGCCGCGCACCAAAATCGTGACTTCATCGTCATCGATTTCCGCAAAGCCACCCATCAGGGCGATCGCCACCCAATCTTTGTCGGGACGAACCCGCATGACGCCGACATCTAACGCCGTCATCAGAGGGGCGTGCCCCCCCAAGATGCCTAATTGCCCAGTCGTACTCGGCAAGATTAATTCTTCTGCTTCTGCATCCCAAACAGTTTTGTCTGGGGCAATTACCCGCACGGTTAGAGGCATGGTAAATTCAACCGCTCTTTTGAAAGACTACTCGATTCAGGGGAACCGGTCAGATCGCTCCGACCCATCCCCCTGCCAAAAACAAACGACTAGGACTTCGCCTTCATTTCTTCTGCCGCTTTGAGCACCATGTCCATGTTGCCCTTGAGGTAGAAGGCTTGTTCAGGAATATCATCCAGCTCGCCATCCATAATCATCTGGAAGCCCTTGATGGTCTCTTCTAGAGTGACGTACTGACCCGCCATGCCGGTGAAGACCTCAGCCACAAAGAACGGCTGCGAGAGAAACTTCTCAATCTTACGAGCCCGAGACACCGTCAAGCGATCGTCCTCAGACAATTCATCCAGACCCAAAATCGCGATGATGTCCTGCAGCTCTTTATAGCGCTGCAAGGTGGACTGCACAGCACGAGCCGTGTCGTAGTGCTCATCGCCAACGATATCAGGCTGTAGCATTGTCGAAGTAGAGTCTAGCGGGTCAACTGCCGGGTAAATGCCCTTGGAAGCTAACCCACGGGAAAGTACCGTAGTGGCATCCAGGTGGGCAAAGGTCGTGGCCGGAGCGGGGTCGGTCAAGTCATCCGCCGGGACGTAAACCGCTTGAATGGAGGTAATCGAACCTTCCAGGGTCGAGGTGATGCGCTCTTGCAGGTCACCCATATCGGTGCCCAGAGTCGGCTGATAGCCCACTGCGGAAGGCATCCGGCCCAGCAGTGCGGACACCTCAGAACCCGCTTGCACGAAGCGGAAGATGTTGTCGATGAACAGCAATACATCCTGCTTGTTGACATCGCGGAAGTACTCCGCCATGGTCAAAGCGGACAGGGCTACCCGCATCCGGGCACCGGGCGGCTCGTTCATCTGGCCGTAGACCAAGGCCACTTTAGACTGTCCCAGGTCTTCGCTGTTGATGACGCCGGATTCCATAAATTCGTTGTAAAGGTCGTTGCCCTCGCGAGTCCGTTCCCCCACACCGCCAAATACGGATACCCCACCGTGCTCCTTAGCGATGTTGTTGATCAACTCTTGAATCAAAACGGTTTTGCCCACACCCGCACCGCCAAACAGGCCCGTTTTACCGCCTCGACGATAGGGAGCTAGGAGGTCAATCACCTTAATGCCGGTTTCAAATACGGCGGGTTTGGTTTCCAGCTCAATTAACTTAGGAGCCTCACGGTGAATCGGTGAGGACTTTTCGTTCGAAACGGGGCCTTTCTCATCGATGGGCTCACCTAAGACGTTAAAGATGCGCCCCAGCGTTGCGCTACCGACGGGTACGCTAATGGATGCGCCGGTATCGACAACTTCCATGCCGCGCACCAAGCCGTCGGTGCCGCTCATGGCAACCGCCCGAACTTTGGAATCGCCAAGAAGCTGCTGCACTTCGCAGGTGACAGATACTTCTTGCCCTGCGGGGTTGGTGCCCCGAATGACTAAAGCGTTATAAATCTCTGGGAGGTTTCCGCCCTCAAATCTGACGTCCACAACGGGTCCGACGACCCGGACGATGTAGCCGACATTGGTTTTCTCTGCAGTGGTGACCATGCTTGCGTCTATCTCTGTGATCTGCTTTCTGGCCGCTTTCTAAAGACAACCTTAGGTTTCGCAGCGCCACTTAACACATTATCACTGAACGAGTGACTTCCAAGCGATCGCCCCCACCAGTTTTCAGTAAACGAGCATTTTGCGATCGCGATCGCGTCTCCCGCTGGCTTTTCCCCTTGCTTTGCCCCCAGGTGCCCCCCTTGACGCCAGGATCCCATTTGTCAAGTCTCTAAAGGAGGAAACCTCGATTTGCCTTAACCAGAAGATTACTTTTTATCTTTAGTGTTATAGGGTCAAGGTGGATGGTGACGGGAAAAGGATTATGACTCAAGCAGCAGATATCGCGCCGACGGTGGATCTCAGTGATCCCCAATACTATTTCAATCGTGAACTGAGTTGGCTAGAGTTCAACGATCGCGTGCTACATGAAGCGATCGACCCCCGCACCCCCTTTTTAGAAAGGCTCAAATTTGTCGCGATTTTCAGCGCCAACCTGGACGAATTTTTTATGGTGCGGGTGTCGGGGCTGATGGAGCAAATCAGTGCCGGGGTGAAAACTAAAACCCCCGACGGGCTGAGTCCTGCCGAAATTATGGCGGCTATTCGCGCCCACCTGCGCCCCCAGCTGCGGCAGCAACACGACTTTTTTCAACTGGAGTTGCGCCCGCAGCTCCAAGACCATAATGTTTATCTACTGAACTATGACGAGTTCAACACCCAGCAGCAGGCCTACCTGGACCAGTACTTTGAGAGCCAGATTTTCCCGGTCTTAACTCCCCTCAGTGTAGACCCGGCCCATCCCTTTCCCCGTCTATCTAACCTGAGCTTGAACCTGGCAGTATCGGTCAGAAACCCAGAAACCGGCATTCAGAAGTTTGCGCGGGTCAAAGTGCCGAACAATCTCCCCCGCTTTATTGGCCTGCCGCCAGAACTAGTGGAGGATGGCACCATTTGGGCCGGTACCCCCTTAGAAGAAATCATCGCCAATAACCTCAACTTCCTGTTTCCCGGCATGGAAGTCTTGGGCCATTATCTCTTTCGCATCACGCGGGATGCCGATTTTCCCGTGCGGGAGGATGAAGCGGATGATTTGCTGGTGGCGATGGAAGAGGAAATCAGTAAGCGCCGTCTGGAAGGGTTTGTCTGTCGCCTGGAAATTGAGCCCTCCATGCCGGTGGAACTGCGCGAAGGCTTGATGCAGGAACTCCGGGTGGCCGAAGAGGACTTTTATGAACTGGAGGGAGTGCTCGACCTCAAGGATCTCTTCTTCTTTATGTCGATGCCGCTGCCAGCACTGAAGGAAAAGCCTTGGTCAGCCCTGACCCCGCCCCGGCTCAAGAGCGTTGAGCGGGGGGAAGAAAGCATCTTTAGCGCGATTCGCCGACAAGACATTATGATGCATCATCCCTACGAGTCGTTTGCAGACTCGGTGCAGCTGTTTGTGGAAAAGGCTGCTCAGGATCCCCATGTGTTGACCATCAAAATGACGCTGTACCGGACTTCGGGGGACTCGCCGATTGTGCAATCGCTGATTGCGGCGGCGGAAAATGGGAAGCAGGTTGTCGCCCTGGTGGAAATTAAGGCCCGGTTTGACGAGAAGAACAACATCATTTGGGCGCGCAAGCTGGAAGATGCAGGCGTTCACGTGGTATATGGCGTCGTCGGGCTCAAAACCCATACTAAGACGACCCTCGTGGTGCGGAAAGAAGGCGATCGCATTCGCCGCTACGTCCACATCGGCACTGGCAACTATAATCCTAAAACCTCCAAACTCTATACCGACCTGGGCATTCTCAGTGCCCGTGAAGATCTAGGAGCCGACCTGACGGATCTGTTTAACTTTTTGACTGGCTACTCGCGCCAAAGCAACTATCGCCGCATGTTGGTCGCGCCCCTGACCCTGCGGCAAGGCATGCTCAAGCTGATTGAGCGAGAGATTGACCATGTGCAGGCGGGACGGCCAGGCCGCATCATCGCCAAAATGAATTCCCTGGTGGATGCGGAAATGATTCGGGCGCTTTATCGGGCATCCCAAGCGGGGGTCGAGATTGACCTGATTATTCGAGGGATTTGCTGCTTACGTCCGGGGGTGCCGGGGGTGAGCGATCGCATTCGCGTCCTGAGCATCATTGGCCGCTTTTTGGAACACGCCCGCATCTTCTGGTTCACGAACGATGGCGATGAGGAAATCTACATTGGCAGTGCCGACTGGATGCCGCGCAACCTCGATCGCCGAGTCGAGGCCGTGACCCCAGTGCTTGATCCAGAGGCGGTGCAAGAGCTGAAGGACATTCTGGACATTATGCTGACGGATAATCGACAGTCTTGGGAACTGGGTGAAGATGGGGTGTTTGTGCAGCGGACGCCGGGAGCCGATGGCGATGTGCGCAACACCCACGAGCTATTAATGGAGCGGACCTTGAAGCGCGATCAAGGGGGCACGATCGACAGCATTGCTTGAGCTGAGGAGTGATGAAAACGCTGTGGCTGCTGGTCGGGCCAAAAGGTGCCGGTAAAACCCATATTGGCACGGTCATTGATCACCACACGGATATCTACTTTCTGCCGGTAGAGCCGATTTGGGTGCGCCACTTATCGCCAGGGGGGTGGCTGAGCAGGGGTGGGCGGTGGTTGTGCAAGCGATCGCGATCGCCTTTCAGGCCCATGACGCCGTGATGATCGAGACTCTGGGGGCCGGCGGCGGTTTTGACGCCTTTCACCAAACCTTGCAGCAGCATTACGTCATCCAATACATTCGGGTGCAGGCCGATCTGGAGGTTTGTTTGGCGCGAGTGGAACGCTGCAGTGAGGCTGACCACATTCCCGTTTCGCTAGAGCAGGTGCGGCAATACAACGCGATCGCGGCGCAGGTCAGCTACCCGTGGCACCTCGTCATCACCAACACCCCGCCCCTCTCCGAGGCCGAAATCGTCGCGGCAATCAAATCTGTTCTGTAGCTCCCGCGAGTGCTAAACCACGCCTAAGTTGAGAACTGGAGGTTTTCGTGATCGGAAAAACCTCACTTCACCTCTCCTCCGTAAGGCTATTCATTAGGCAGGCATACGTTGGTCAAAGCTAAGCCATGAGAGGATTCTAGCCTCCGTTTGGGCGACTAAAACCTCACCGCCTGCGGCACCTCTCCTTGCCAAGGCTACGGTGTACACATAAGTCCTGAAACCCTTGTTTTCAGGGCTTTTCCCTCATCCCCCAACCCCTTCTCCCAAGGCGGGAGAAGGGGGGCCGGAAAGCCTTGTCTGGCCTCCCCCTCGCCCAATTTTGGGAGAGGGGGACTGAGGGGGTGAGGGCCGAGATGTGTGTACACGGTAGCCTTGCCAAGGAGAGGTTTATGCACATTTTGATTGCCACCTCAACAGGCACATTCGCCCCCCTTAGTCCCCCCAATTTTGGGAGGAGACCGGAGTTTGAAGTCCCCCAGAATTGGGGGCTTAAAGCCCTCCGGGCATACTAGAAAAGGGGGCTAAATCACTGGAAGCAGTCAGTCAGAAACTTATGTATAAGCGGTAGCCTTGCCAAGGAGAGGTTTATGCACATGTTGCTAAACCGTTGGCCCCAAATTTGACAGAATTGCCGGTTCCTTTCCTAAGCTCTCCGGGCAGGCTTCGCCAAAGGCAAGGAGAGGTTTTTGCGATCGCGTGAAACTCCAGTTCTCAACTTAGGAATGAGAATTGAATCAGTTGGGATAGCCGTCTCGGCTGTCCCAAAGCAGGCAAGCTGCCTGCCCTAACCATTGGGATGTTATTTGATCCTCATTCCTTAGACGGGGTTTAGAATTCGAAACTTTGAGGTGATCGCCAAGGGACCGGGTTCCGCCAGTGGCGATCGCGCAAAATCGGCAACCGCTTGTTGCACGACTGGGCAGTTCGCGAGGCGCTGACGGCAGAAGTTATCGAATGTGCCAAACATAAATGGTGGATTCTTCTTCGGATAAGGGAAGTTGCAGCATGGCGTCGGGTTCCCAATCGCCCATATCAAACTGGTGAGAGACGATCCGAGCGCCGGGGCGCAACTGTTGCAACAATCGAGGTGACAGGCGCACATTCAGATGGGGCAGTAAATAGAGCGCAACGACGGTGGCGGCAGTGATGTCGCATTCATACAGATTGCGCTGTTGCAGAGTGATCAAGTGATCAACCCCAGCCGCCTTGGCCTGGTAGCGAGCGAGTTGCAGGCAAGCCGGATCAAGGTCGATGCCGACCCCCTGGGTACCCCAGCGCCGGGCTGCCTCAATCAAGAGCCGCCCATCGCCACACCCTAAGTCATATAGGACATCCTGAGGGCCGACCTGGGCCAGCCTCAACATGGCCGCCACCGCGTCATAGGGGGTAGGAATGTAGGCAATATCGGGACGGGGAGAGGGAAGCTCAGACATGGCTGTCAGAGGGGTTAGGGGCGGGGCGGCGGCACCAGGGCTAAGAGCGCTTGCAGTTGCGATCGCACCGAGGCGATCGTGTATTCATCGTCGGGGTGCGGCGGCTGACCGGGTAGTTCAAAATGGGGGCGCTCGCCATAGAGCTGGCCCCAGCGCATATCGACCCGCCGCACAAACTCCCGCAGGTGCGCTTCCTGGTGGAGCAATAGCTGGAGCAGCTCAACCAAAGCCAGCAGGGGCGTCTCAAAATGGCGATTGCACGCCAGCTCATCGGATTGAATGAGGTCGACCAGCGTGGCCTGCAACGCCCCCGAGGGATCATGCAAATGGGTTTTGACAAAGCCCGTCAACTCATTTTTGACCTGCCTGAGTTTAGGCACCGGCGATTCGCCCTTGAGCAAGTCGCCGCCTGCGCGCCCGATCGCATCGGCGAGGGAAAACTGACGTCCCTGACGAATCTCTTGCTCAAGGATCTGATCGGCGGCTGCCGGGCGGTCTGACTCCGATCGCTGGGGAGGAACCATACAAGTAACTCTGGTCGTAACCGTCATACTATAGCTTTGGTCTCACCGTTCCGATCCCCGAGGGGGAGCGCGGCCACGGCCACCACCCGCGATCGTGCAAGCGGGTTTTACCTCACTGCAATCAATGACGGCCAACGCGACTCCCCAACGATAGGCTCACGATGATCTCGACAATGTTCTGGGGTGTGTACTTGCCCCTGCCGGGTAGCTCGGCGGACGCCGCCGCCGCAATCTGCTTTTTAGGATTGCTCGGCCTGATTGCGTTTCAGGTCTATCAGACGCGCCCCAAACGGTAGACCGTGTGGCGCTGGCGGGGGGCGATCGCGAGGGGGGCCATCCCGGCGGCGGCAGACCGTCGAGCGGTGTGATTAGTCGAGCGGTGTGCTTAATCGATGCGCTCAAGCTGCCAGAGAATCTGGTTACCTTCGCGGCGCACCCGCGACACGGACCAGTTGCGCCAGGCCCAATACTCACCGCGACTGGTGACCGCACTGGCATTCACGTCCATTAAATCTGCCAGCTCCGAACTGGTGATCAAGTACCCCTCTTTGGCGATCGCGTCGGCAATATGGAGGGTGTCGATCGTGTTGCGGAGTTGAGTGACTCGCGCCTCGCGGGGCAGATTCTCTGTGGTTTCAATTACGTCGTTGACCCCTGAATCAGCCATTATGTTCCTTAGAAAAAACTTGTCTCCATTTTAGGCTTTTTATCTTGTAAAGCCCCCTAAATTGCATCAATTCTTTTTTGAGTAATGAGAGATGTAAGTCTATTCTGCGCTGAAATTAGGGGGCAATATTCTGGGCTTGAGGATGTTGCTGAAGGGCGATCGCTTGATTTTGAGAAAACGCCCGCGCAATTTCATCGCACCGCTCATTTCCTGCATTTCCGGCATGGCCGCGTACATAAGTCCATTGCACAGGGGCACCAGTTTGTTGTTGAGCAGCTTGATTCACCGCATCTAATTTTTGCCACAAATCTTGATTAAGCACTGGTTTTTTGGCAGAGGTTTGCCAATTTCGCCGCTTCCATCCGGCAATCCACTGCGTGATGCCTTTTTTGACGTATTCGCTGTCAGTGAATAGCTCTACCGGCTTTTTCTGTCCTGAAGCGATGAGAAATTCCAGCCCCGCGATCGCGGCCTGCATTTCCATGCGGTTGTTGGTGGTTTGGCGATCACCGCCCCCCAACTCGTGTACTGAGCCATCGGGGAAATAGAGCACGACGCCCCACCCCCCAGGCCCCGGATTGCCCGAGCAAGCGCCATCGGTGTAGATCGCCTGAATGGGGGGGAGGCGATCGCTCGGGGTGGGGGCTGGCGGCGGGGCGATCGCCTCGGCGACCAGCTCAGCCCGTGCCTGTTGCACCGGGGCAGAGTCATTTGTCTGCTTGGCTTTCAAAAATTGCAAAAAGTCTAGAACCTCGACCATGAGCGGTTCTGCCAGGTCGTCGAGTTCTTGGATGAGCTGCTCTTTGGGGGTCATGCGGAGATCAAGGGTTGCCAGTGCCTTTCCATTAAATCGTTTGTCGGCCTAAGTTGGGCGATCGCGGCGCAACTGCCGGAGCAGCCTCACGGGTAGAACCTCACCTAACCTCTCCTTGGCAAGGAGAGGGATCGGAGGCTCGGCGCAATTCGAGTCAAATCGTTGAGCAGACTGTGACTAAACCTCTCCTTGCTAAGGCTGCCGCTTATACACATCTCGATTGCCACCTCAACAGGCGCACTCGCCCCCCTTAGTCCCCCCAATTCTGGGGGGAGACCGGAGTTTGAAGTCCCCCAAACTTGGGGGCTTAAAGCCCTCCGGGCATACCAGAAAAGGGGGCTAGATAGCGTGAAATAGTTAGTCAGGAACTTATGTATAAGCGGTAGCCTTGCTAAGGAGAGGTGCCGCAGGCGGTGAGGTTGGAGCGCCCCAGCGGAGCCCGGAAGCCCGGTTGGCATAACTTTTGACTAAACCTCTCCTTGGCAAGGCGGTATCTGTTTAGCGTCGTAGTCCATAATCGCGTGTGGTTAGGCGCTTCGGCCCGCATCCCTAGCCCTTCCCCCAATTCTGAGGGCAGAGAACCGGACTCCCTCTCCCAGACTTGGGAGCTATCCCTTACGCAAAAGTTGCTGTATCACTTATCTGCAAAAGGGTTTGAAAATCGGTTGCGGTCCTTTTACGGGCGGTAGAACCTCACCTCACCTCTCCTTTCTAAGGCTACGGTGTACACACAAATCGCGGAACCCTCATTTGACTAGGGTTGGAGCC
>Ga0076930_100516_pt1 | contig 35565 bp, 31 predicted proteins | sample HotLakConsoUCCRE_FD_71149 | JGI IMG/M metagenome (GOLD analysis project Ga0076930, IMG submission 71149) | Hypersaline microbial mat communities from Hot Lake, Washington, USA - Hot Lake Consortium UCC-RE (version 3) (version 3) ...
TTTTCAAAATGTTTCTGAAACATGGCGACAAAATCAGCCGGGTAACCACCTGGGGTGCAGCTGATGCCCAGTCCTGGAAAAACAATTGGCCCGTCCGGGGTAGAACGGATTATCCACTGCTTTTTGACAGGGAGTATCAGGCGAAGCCTATCGTGCATGCATTAATTGAACTCATGAATAATCAGTAAATCCATGAAGAAAAATCCATTCCAAATTAACCGACTGATACTACTACCCTTAATACTGAGTGCCGCTTTTTACTTTTCGGCCGTCTCCGTTTGGGGCCAAGAGCAAGGTAAGGGATCCTTTAGCAATCCAATTTTCCCCGGTTTTTTTCCAGACCCGGGTATTTACGCGGTGGGGGAAGATTTTTATTTGGTCAATTCCACTTTTTCCTTTTTCCCCGGAGTACCGGTATTCCACAGTAAAGATTTGGTGCATTGGAGACAGCTAGGACATATCCTGGACCGACCCGAGCAGATGGATGTAGAAGGATTGGGCATTTCCGAGGGAATATTTGCCCCCACCATCCAATACCATGATGGGGTGTTTTACATGCTGACCACCCTGGTAGGTAAAGGGGGTAATTTTGTGGTAACAGCCACCGACCCTGAGGGACCCTGGAGCAAGCCCATCTGGTTGCCTGCTGTCCGGGGCATAGATCCTTCTTTGTTCTTTGACGATGACGGCAATTCATACATTATTTACAATGGTGACGCCCCGAATAACCGCCCCCTTTACAGTGGCCATAGGACCATCCGGATCATTGGGTTTGACCTTGAAACCCAGAAAACGGTGGGGGAGGACCGGGTACTCGTGAACGGCGGTGTGAATATAGATGAAAAACCCGTATGGATAGAAGGTCCCCATATCTTTAAGACCAGGGGCTACTATTACCTTTGCGCAGCAGAAGGAGGGACCAGCGTCAACCACTCCCAGGTAATTTTCAGAACCAGGGACCTCAATGAAGACTTTGTTCCATACGAGGACAATCCCATATTGACCCAGCGACATTTGGACCCGAACCGGCCCAATCCCATCTCAGCTACGGGTCATGCCAACCTGATAGAAACTAAAAATGGCGAGTGGTGGGCCGTATTTCTCGCCACCAGACCCTATGATACCGAGGATCATTATAATATTGGAAGGGAAACTTTTTTAGCTCCGGTGAAATGGACCGATGACGACTGGCCCATCATTAATCCTGATTACGAAGAAGTGCAATACCAATACCCCAGGCCTGATTTGCCGGCACATACCTTTGAAGACCATTTTCCGCTCTCCGGAAATTTTACCATTTCCGATGATTTCGATAAGGAAAAACTGGCGGATTACTGGTTTTTCATCCGTGTGCCAACGAGCAAATGGCATCGGATTGAGGACAAAAAGCTCACCTTTCAAGTAAGGCCGGAAACGGTTTTTGGAACCTCCAATCCCAGTTTTATAGGCAGAAGGCAGCAACATAATAAAGGGCAGGCCAAGCTGGAAATGTCCTTTAATGCCCGGAATCCAAAGGAGAAAGCAGGGTTATTGCTTTTCCAAAACGAGACCCATCACTTGTTCCTCTGTGTAAGCCAAAATGAAGCTGGCAATGCAGTGGTGCAAGTACTGAAAGCAAACGGAGAGAAGGAATACGAGATCATGGCAGCGCAGGAATTGGATGGGGCGCAGGATCAGGTAACCTTGAAAGTAGATTTTGACATGCCAGCATACCGATTTGCTATCAAGCAAAACGAAGATTGGCTGCCCTTGTATGATTTCAAAGAAGGAGAATACCTCAGTACCCGTGTAGCCGGCGGATTTGTAGGAGTGACCATGGGCCCTTACGCCAGTTCCTCGGGAAACACTTCCTCCAATACCGCTTCGTTTTACAATTTTACCTATACGGGAGAAGATTAGGCAAACGTTTTTCAACCACCCCCCGGCCCCCTCCTAAAACAAGAGGGGGGGAATAGATTGTAAAAGCTATAGATATTTTGATATAACAATTTAATTTTTAGTAACTTGAAGTTGTTGACTAAAAAGTTATCTTCAAAATTATAAGTAAACAATTTCAGCAATAATGGGACAGCTGAACAATAAAAAAACGCTTAAAGAAATTCGGAGAACTTTGCGCAATAGTCCTACCAAGGCCGAATTTGACCTTTGGCAACAGCTAAAAGGCCGGCAACTGAAAGGTAAAAAGTTTAGGCGGCAGCACAGTTTCGGAGATTTTATCTTGGACTTTTATTGTCCGGAAGCAAAACTGGCCATTGGGCTGGATGGAGCACCGCATTACACCGAGGAAGGGCGGTTGTCTGATAGGGAAAGGGATGCGATTCTGGAATCATATGGAATTAAAGTACTGCGCTTTTCGAATAGTAAGCTGAAGGAAGATCCCTCCAAAATTTTGAAGGTAATCGAAACATTTTTAGAAAAGTAAATGCATTCTGTTGGTGACCCAAGCCCCTCCTGGAAACAGGAGGGGGAGACAGGGCATTGTGAAAATTCATTATTGCCCGGCTACCGGCACGGTAAACAAAATATCATCCCAGCTAAAGGCAATGGTAGCACCATTTTCGGAGGAGCGGATGTCTATGGTAAAGGTTTCTACTACGGTATTGGTTTTTTGTACAGGGGCCTGGACTTTCACTACATCCCGTTCGTAATCCGGTTCCGCTGCACCAAAGAATACGCCGGTTTCGCTGTTAAGAATCACTTCAAAGGTATCTGCACCTGGCATGGCATACATGCGGTAGGAGCCTGCGGCTACCGGTTCACCGCCAAAGGTAACATCCTTGTTGAATGTAATTTCTGTGGGAGCATTGGCTCCCAGCCGCCAATATTGTCCATAGGGCTGCAGGGCACCTGCACTTTCTTCACCAAAGATGAGCCGGTCTTTCTTGGATGGCTGGCTGTAATCGATGCTGATTTCCAGACCGCGCTCGCTATAGGAAGCCATGGCCGGAGGACTTACCGGCGTGGCGATAAATAAGCCGTAGACCACCCAGATAATAAAAATCAGCAGGATGACACCGGTGCCAATAAGGATATTCTTTTTCATGGTTTTGCAATTAATACCTTTTCAAGGTACAAAATTAATCGAAAATTCAGGCTAAGATCAGCATGATCCTACAGATTTGGTCTTATCGTGGTCTATGGTTTTTTGTGCAGGTATAAAATTGGGCACTGACTAATTCAACTAATGGGCTTACCCATCCCGAGGGGTACCGGCCTTCTCATCGGGGAGAAAACACCTGACCAAAGTAGTAGATGAGTTTCGGCTAATTCCTCCGATTCTCCTGGTCTTCCGGGCAAATGTTATGATTAAACTATTTTTTGATATTTTCTTTTTGCTCGGCAATACTGATATTTTCTATCCCCTTGAGTAAAGCATCGGGAGTAAAAGAAACACTGTCTATGCCCTGGGCTACAAGAAATCCTGCGAATTCGGGATAGTCACTTGGGGCCTGACCGCAGAGGCCAATTTTTACTCCGGATTTTTTGGCGGTCTGAATCACATCGGACAACATTTTTTTTACCGCCTCGTTATTTTCATCAAACAGGTCACTGATGATGGCAGAGTCCCTGTCAATTCCAAGGACAAGTTGTGTCAGGTCATTAGAACCTATGGAAAAGCCATCAAATATTTCTGCAAATTCTTTAGCCAGAATCACATTACTGGGAATTTCGGCCATAACATATACTTCCAGCCCATTTTTCCCCCTTACCAGACCAAAATCCTTCATGGTTTCCAAAACCAGTCGGCCTTCTCCCACAGTCCGGCAAAAAGGTATCATGACCTTGATATTGGTCAATCCCATTTCGTCCCGGACCAGCCGTATCGCTTCACACTCTAATCCAAATCCTTCCCGGTACCGCTCATTGTAATAGCGTGAAGCACCCCTGAAACCCAGCATAGGATTTTCTTCCTTTGGCTCAAAAATTTTACCACCAATCAGTTGGGCATACTCATTGCTTTTAAAGTCACTCATCCTGACAATTACTTCCTTGGGATAAAAAGCTGCCCCGACCATCGCCAGTGATTCTGAAAGCTTTTCCACAAAATAAGTTTTCTTGTTGGCGTAGTGGTGGGTAATGGCTTCAATGGCTTTTTTGTCATTGCTATCACTGATTTCATGGTATTTGACCAAAGCCATGGGATGGATCCTTATGGCATTGGTGATGATGAATTCCATACGTAGCAGGCCAACGCCCTGATTGGGATAAAAAGACAACTCAAACGCTTTCTGGGGGTCAGCCAGTATGAACATGGGCCTGGTACGGGTTTCCGGCACTTTACTGATGTTGATTTCCTTTTCTTCCCATTCCAGCTTTCCTTCATAAACCATGCCTTCATCCCCTTCAATACAGGAAGCCGTGATGACTTGACCATCATGTAGTTTTTCAGTGGCATCGGAAGTTCCCACCACGGCATGGATGCCCAGTTCCCTGGCGACAATAGATGCATGGCTGGTCCTTCCTCCTTTATTGGTAATGATACATACCGCCTTGCGAAGCATGGCATTCCAATCCGGATTGGTGATGTCTGCGACAATGATATCTCCTTTTTGCACTTTTCCAGCATCAGCCAGGGATTGGACGATACAGGCCCTGCCACTGGCGATGGATCTCCCTACCGCTTTTCCCTTGCAGATGGGTGTTGCTTTTGTTTTTAAGGTATATTCTTTAATAGAAAGGGCATCTCGCTTCCCATGCACCGTCTCCGGACGTGCCTGAACGATAAATAGTTCTCCGCTCAGTCCATCTTTGGCCCATTCAATATCCATGGCCATTTGATAATGTTTTTCTATACCAAAGGACCATTCCGCCAGTGTCTGTACGTCCTGGTCTGAAAGACAAAAAACGGATCTTTCTGTGGGACTGGTGGTTACATTGATGATGGGTTTTTCGGATCCTACTGCATATACCATCTTGTTCTCCTTTTCTCCCAACTTCCGGTAGATGATGCTTTTTTTCTGGTTTTCCAGGGATGGTTTAAAAACAAAAAATTCATCAGGATTTACGGCTCCCTGCACCACGTTTTCTCCCAATCCCCAGGCAGCAGTGATGTAAATTACGTTTTGAAATCCCGTCTCCGGGTCAATGGTAAAAATTACTCCCGCACTGCCTTTATCTGAGCGAACCATGTGCTGAACCCCCACAGATAGGGCCACGTCCATATGGTCAAAACCATTGTCTATCCTGTATTTGATTGCCCGGTCATTGAAAAGGGAAATGTAACAGCGGTGAACCGCTTTCAGCAGGTTGTCCAGGCCGACAATATTCAGAAAACTATCATGCTGCCCGGCAAAACTTGCCGTGGGCAAATCTTCGGCTGTGGCGCTGCTTCTTACTGCTACTGAAATTTCATTGCCAGACCGAAGGGCCTCGAAAGAAGCGGCGATATCCTTTTCAATTTCTTTTGGTATTTTCCCTGAGGACAGGATCTCGCGGCAATTGGCACCAATGGTTGACAGGTTGTCCAGCGTTTCATTATCCAATGTTGCCAATTCCGCTTCCAACTTTTCCTTAAGTTGATTCTCTTTGATAAAGGTTCGGTATGCTGCAGCTGTAACCGCAAATCCGTCTGGTATTTTAATGCCCAGGGGAGCAAGTGTTGCCAGCATTTCACCGAGAGAAGCATTTTTTCCCCCTACCAGGGGGAGGTCTTTATTTTTGATGGCTGAAAAGGGAATACAATTTGTTGGCATAGTAGGGGCTGAATGTAAATGAAAAGGTAAGTTAAAGGATAAAATACAAATTATTAATGATAAAAGTCATTGAAACTGATGATATTTGTTTGGCATCGCTTCAAAAGTAAAAATTTAGGAGAAATTGAAAAATTAATATTAATTTGGGGACGTAGCCTGTATAGCCTCTCATATGAAGTGCGCCGTATTCTACCTGGGCCAACCCCATCTCAATAACCATACCATGCCAAAAAAACCATGCCTCCCATAGCCTTTCAAATTCTTCAATGTACGGATGCCGCAGCCATCAGGGAGATCGAGCATGTTCAGACCTTATGGAGTGGTTATGGCTCCATTAAACGCTATAAATTGGAAGGAGGGAAGTATCCGTCGGTTATCGTCAAGCACATACAATTACCTGAGTCCGGTAAACACCCCCGAGGTTGGAATACCGATTTATCCCATCAGCGAAAAATCAAATCCTATGCCGTGGAAAGCTACTGGTACGAGCATTATGCCCGGCTAACGGGAGCAGCGTATAAAGTACCTCAATTATTACATACAGAAGCAAAAGGAAGCATGCGACTCTTGATTATGGAAGACCTCAATACCTTAGGTTTTCCCAAACGGCTGACGCCTGATACGGTCTCCTTGGCAGCTGCCAAAAACTGTCTGACCTGGCTGGTCCGTTTCCATGCCAGATTCATGCAGGTACCGCCCAAAGGCCTTTGGGAAATGGGAACCTATTAGCACCTGGAAACCCGTCCCGATGAGTTGGCGAAAATGAATCATTTACCCCTGCAGCAGGCAGCTTCGGCTATCGATCAAAGGCTCAATGAAGCTGCTTTTCAGACCCTGGTACATGGCGATGCCAAGTTGGCCAATTTCTGTTTCGGCCCGGAAGACCAGGTGGCAGCGGTGGATTTTCAATATGTTGGAAAAGGCTGTGGCATCAAAGATGTTGCCTATTTTATCAGCAGTTGTTTTGCCGAAGAAGCCTGCGAAGCCTATGAAGATGAGTTGCTTGGACATTATTTTAAAGTACTTGAAATGGACATGGATAAGTATATTGATTTTCAGTTGGTTAAGCAGGAGTGGACCGAGCTTTACAAATTTGCCTGGGCCGATTTGTACCGCTTCCTGGATGGCTGGAGTGCCGGTCACTGGAAGCTGCATGGGTATAGCGAGCGACTTACGCAGTCCGTATTGGAAGAACTAAATCACGTTTAAATGATGAATAAAAGTACCCTTTCCACACTTTGCCAAAGCGCCATTAATGCAAGTATTGAAGCCGGGCAACTGATTCAATCGCAAGTCCATCAATCCTATCAACAACATCAAAAGGAGGGAGGCGATTCTTTGGCTTCGCAGGTAGTGACCGAAGTCGATTTTAAGGCCCAAGAAATTATTTTAGACCATTTGAGGCCAGGTATTGCCCAATACGATCTGGGCTTACTGACTGAAGAAGCCGCCGATGATCAATCTCGCTTACATAAGGCCTATTTCTGGTGCATTGACCCTTTGGACGGCACCTTGCCCTTTACGGAGCGGCGGCCGGGATATGCCGTTTCTATTGCCCTTGTTTCGCAATCCGGAGATCCTGTGATCGGCGTAGTCTATATACCTGATGAGGATTTTTGTTACAGCGCCATCAAAGGAGAAGGCGTAGCGCTGAATGGTCAACCTTTTAAATTAGGAAATTCGAAAGATGATCACGTCTTCCATATATATTTGGACAGCAGCATGCAGTCGGCCGGTTATTTTAAGGCATTAAAGGACCGGACAAAGCAATGGGCCGAAGCTCAAAACTATGAGGACGTGATGTACCATATTGGGTTCGGTGCGGTCCGGAATGCCCTGTCTATCATGTCCCACAAGCATGCCTGTTACTTTAAATTTCCAAGATCGCAAAAGGGAGGCGGAAGCATCTGGGATTTTGCCGCGACCCGGCTGATCTTTGAAGAACTGGACTTACCGGTCTCGAATATGAAAGGCGAAAAACTAAATCTCAATACGCCGGAAACTACTTTTATGCATCGGCAAGGTGTGGTGTATGCGACAAGTGAAAGTATTGGGGAGATGGTTTTAAATTTGAATCTTGAGAATTAATCAGGATTGTTATGAAAGGTAATTTTACCCATGAAATGATCCACTGAATTACATAGAAAAAGGTATATTATTCAAAATTATGTAAGCAGAATTTACAGCACACCGTGGATGATTTTAGTTAAATGATTGTTGGATGAAAGCATATACTATTATTAGAACTGAAGAACAATACTGGAAGTATTGTAACGAGCTCGAAAAGTTAACCACCGAATACGGGGAAAACCCTTCTGATGAACTCCTTGATCTTATCGAGACCATTACCCTATTAATTGAAAAGTATGATGAAGCGCATGGTACAATGGATGAACTTGATCCCATGCAACTGTTAAAATCCTTAATGGACGATAACCTTATGAAGCAGCAGGATCTTGCCCGACTACTTGATGTTTCGAAAGGGCATGTTTCTGATATATTGAATTATAAAAAAGGGTTATCCAAAAAGGTAATTCGCATACTCTCCGATAGATTTAAGGTTCGACAAGATGCTTTTAATCGGACCTATACATTATACCAGGCTAGCAATAACCAAAACAGGAATGCCGAACAGGGGCAATTGTCTACCCAAAAATAACAGTGGTATGAAAAACATGATTTTAACCGGCTTAACCCTATTTTTATTACGGGGCCTTGTTATTGCCCAAACCGGACTGTCTCTCCCTCCGGCACTGGAGGGACGCATTCCTTGGGATTTTGAGACATTATCAGCAGCCCCGGACTTTGAATGGGTGAACCAGACCGATTCGGTATGGTCGCTGATCTATTCCGGTGAAGTCTATGAAGGAAAGGTGACAGAGGTATTTGCCTATTATGCCAGCCCTGCTACATTGGGGAAAGAAAATTCCGGGAATGGAAAATTTCCCGGCATCGTGCTGGTTCTCGGTGGGGGAGGGACGGCCTTTCGAATCTGGGCGCAGGAATGGGCAGAAAGGGGATATGCCGCCATCGCCATGGATCTGAGTGGTAATCAGCCTTTACCCACGGAGCAGCAGGACAACCCCTGGGGCTCAAAAAGCAACCGACTTAAAACCGGAGGCCCTCGGCAGGACGACGTGCACAAGTTTTTCCGGCTGGACGAAGACTTTACCGCCCAATGGCAATTTCACTCGGTATCCAATATTATCCGGGCGCACTCCCTTATCCGTTCCTTTCCAGAAGTTAACCCCGATCGGACCGCCATCACAGGGATCAGCTGGGGCGGTTATCTGTGCAATCTGGTAGCAGGAGTGGATCACCGGTTTGGTGCGGCCGTACCTGTCTATGGCGCAGGCTTTTTACATCAGGGAAGTGCCTGGGACAATCAGTTTGATTCCTTGGGCGCAGATGCCACCCAGCGCTGGGTGGAACTTTGGGATCCATCCAGTTATGTGGCCCATGCAAGGGTACCCATGCTGTTTGTTAACGGCACCAATGATTTTGCCTATTTCGTCGAAAACTGGCAAAAAACAGCCAATCTGGCCAGTAATGCCCGGTATTCCATGATACCGAAACTAAAACACAGCCATTTCCACGGGGCGGAACCCGGGGAGATTTACCGCTTTATCAGTACCATACTAGAAGATAAAAACGATTTTAATAGTTCAATTAAATTGAGCCAAAAGGGGAGTCAGGCCAGGTATTCGATTGCTCCTGCGCCCAAAGTAGTTTACCTGGCATACACCGCAGGTGACAAACGGAGTCCGGAAAGGGACTGGCAACTGATCCCACTCGATAAAGCCAAAAGTAAAGTCACTATTCCCTTAGAGGCCAGGCTTTGGTACATCTATTGGGTGGATGAGTCGGGGAATCGGCGGAGTGGGGAGATGTTAAGTTATTGAAAATCAATATACAAAGTAAAAGATAGTAAAAAGTTTGTATTAATCCTTCAAATGATATATATTAGTATGTCAAATGAAAAAAAGTAAAAAATACAAAGCCTTTAAGTCGGAAGACCTATCCCATATTAGTGATTATGAAAAGCCTTATGGCATTTCTGATACTTTTGTGGTCAATAAGGGAGACCAGCAAGTCAGTTATGTAGTCAAGAACGGATATGGTTATTTCTTAAAGGATTTTAAAGGTGCCAGGAGTTTGGCAGAGGTGGCTAGAAAGCTTGAGGATAAATTGACCTATGCTGAGATTTCCCCGATAATTGATTTTCTGGATCTTAAAATGGTTGATTTGGCCAAGGCGGCCGCAGTTTCCCAAAGCACTGTTTCCAGGTGGTCTGCTGACAGTAAAATCGGCATACCTGGTTCTTACCAGTTTTTTAAAATGGACGAAGTGATCAAAAAGGGAATGGAGATTTTTGGTCGGGAATCCAGCTTAAAATCCTGGCTGAATACACCAAATATGGCTTTGGGTCAAGTCAAACCCAGGGACCTATTGGTATCCATGATGGGGATAGACTTGGCGCATGAGGCTATAGATGCGCTTCACTTCGGAAATGTCATGTAGGCATGTTGACCTATTACCGCATGATGTCGGAAAAATACCACCGGGAACCTTTTAGTAGTTCTTTGTCAGGGGGAAGGTGGAATCCCAAAGCTTATCCTATGATATATGCCAGTAGTTCGGCAGCTCTGGCGGCTTTGGAGTACCTGTGTATCAAAGGTACTTCTACTGCTCTTAAAACCTGGTATGTGGTTATTTATGAAATCCTTGACAGTGAACTGATTGGTACCCTTGATAAAGAAAGTCTGCCACAGTACTGGGACATGCTGCCACATAACAAAGCAACACAAGATTTTGGCAAACTGTGGCTGGTAGAAAATCGTTTTCCATTTTTAAGGGTTCCATCCGCCCGGTTGCACTTATCTTTTTATCCGGAAGAACACAATCTATTGGTTAATCCCAGATTCCAGGGTATCCAGGATTTGCTCAAGGTGGTGGATTTTAGAAAGTTTGATTATAAACTTGGTAACTAACGGGTGGAATTTGGATTCAATTTCTAATGGTGGACTATCTAAATGATACTTTGTGATTTGCTTTAGCGTAAGAACTAATCTTAAGAAAATCATCCGATAGAGCGTCAATGTACAAATCTTGAATGGATCAATAAACTTGCCGTGATTTGCTTTAACATAAGATCTGTCGTTATAAGACTGCTTCTTATAACTGATCTTATATTAATCATCCGCTATCGCGTCTGAACGCAAATCCCTATAATTGTTATATAATTTATATTATGTTAAATACTTGGAATTCTACGGCATCGATTAATAATGAAACCTGATTTAATCAATGAGTCTATTGAAATTCGAATGGCTTTATTTTCGGGGGATTCTCATTAAACTGCTTTTCAGCTTTCCTCAGATCATGTGAAAGCTGCATCCTTAACCAAAAGTCTGCATTTCCTCCAAAGACTTTGGCTAGCCTAAGGGACATATTTGGAGTGATTGATGCCTTTTCATTTACAATGTTTGATAATGTAGGTCGCGTAACCCCAAGCAGCTCAGCCGCCTTTCCAATCGTCAGTCGATTGGCACGAATCACTTCTTCCTTTAAAACCTCCCCAGGGTGTGTATTGTGTTCTATTCCACGTTTCATATGCAATTTAATTTAGTGTGTATCAATATAGGTTAGATCATAAGCCTTACCATCCTCAAATCTGAACAGTATCCGATAGTTCCCGGTAATTTCCAGACTCCAAAAACCCTTATGTTTAAATGTCTTGATCATTTATTCTGTAAAGTGTAAATATACATTTTACAAATTTGAATAAAATCTTTTATTGAGAAAAAAGACTTTCCGAAAATGTGGAAATGGGCCGGGATTTATCGGTTCAAATGGTATAACAAACTCATGTTTGGTTCATAACCCCCTCGCACCGTCTGTAGTGGTCGTAGTCCATTTTGCGTCCTTTCCTTGTCTAGCCCTTATTTATTATTTCCTTTCCGGTAAAGGAACCCCTCTCAAAAATTGGTTTCGACCGAATATCCACTTATGTCGCAGTATTTGTATTAAAAAGTCTGCACCAGCTGTGCCATCTCCCCCATCCTATGGCATTTTTTAACTAACAGGAACGTTGATTAAGTAGCAACGGATTCTCAGTACTTAATGGATAAAAAAGAAGAAATTTCCGCTATAATCATTCGAAATTAGCAAGGATAGCCCTTTTTAATCCGCTCCAAATAGGCCCTTTCTCCCATTTCCGGTATATTTATCAAAAACCAACAAATCCATGCCGCACCGTTTTACCCCCAGCCTTTGGTTACGCTTTTTCACTTATCAACTGTTGTTCATTTGCCTTTGTGCAGCTACGCTGGCTCAGACCGAACCTGCCGGCATCCTGCTCACCTGGCAACAAGACCCTACCAGCACCATTAGTATTGACTGGCATACCCTTCCGGACAGCGAAGCATTGGAAACCCTTTCCTATCGCTCTAAGGGCACCACCGAGTGGCAGACCACAAAGGCCGAATCCTTTCCATTCCCTTATTCTGACCGTCAAATCCACCGTATCGAGTTGACCGGCTTACACCCAAATTCAAACTATGAATTTCGTGTTGGGGAATTTAAACGTACCTACTCTTTTCGAACCCTGCCCGCAAAAAACCACCGGCCCCTCCGCTTTGCTGCCGGGGGCGATACCTCACATGGAGCCTTATTCCGCCAGATGAACCGCGCCGTCATGCGGTACGATCCGGACTTTATCGTCTGGGGTGGTGACCTGGCCTATGCCAATGGTGACAAGGAGAACGTAGACCTCTGGTACCAATGGTTTGATGGATTCCGGGAAACGCTTATCTCCGAAGAAGGGCGTGTCGTTCCGATCATTGTAGGCCTGGGCAACCACGACGTCATCAACCACCATTACCCGGCTTCGGAAAGTGTAATCGATGCGGACATGGGCATGCCGGCCTTTATCGCAAAGGTGAAAGCGGGCGAAATGGAGGAACCCACTGATGCCATGCGCCTGGCAAAAGGACCCTTTTTCTATCCCCTTTTCGCTTTCCCCGGCCAACCCGGCTACGGGGTGCTGGATATCGGGGATTACCTGAGCCTGATCATCCTGGACAGTTCCCACAGCAACCTGATCAGCGGCAGCCAAACGGACTGGCTTAAAAATACCTTGCAGGAGCGACAGGATCGGCCACATCTGCTTCCCGTTTACCATAAACCGGCGTATCCATCCGGCCGGGTGGAGCCTGGAGGAAAACGCATTCAATTCTGGTCTGAAGAAGTACTCGATAACTGGGTTCCGCTGTTTGAGGAACACGGTGTTCGGGTAGCCCTGGAAAATGACGACCATACCTATAAGCGAAGCTACCCGGTAAAAAACAATGCCTTCCACCCCAATGGGATTGTGTACCTGGGTGATGGCTCTTGGGGAGTGGAGAAAAAGAAGCCCAAAACCCCGGAAGAAGTCTGGTACCTACGAAAATCTGCCGAGGAAAACTCCGCCATTATTATTACCCTTCAGGGTCCCCACCAGCACTTCCTGATGATCAATGAAGATGGAAAAATCATCGACGAATACCCGGAGACCTTAAAGATGACACCATAAATTGGTCGCTGTTCAACTTCTCCCGGTGTTGCAAATTAGGTGGATGTTAGTTAGCCCTGGGTTTACACCCAGGGTTATTTTTGTTCAGGCCATGTAATATGCTTCGCTCTATTCCAAAACTGCCTTTATTTACTCTAAAACCTACGGAGCTTATGTTTATCAATGAAAAAATCGTTTCCATTATCAGTAAAAAAAGTTACTAATAAGCGGGCAGGCCGACAAAAAACCGGGCCGGCGATGGGGTTGCGGGGAGAAGGATTTTTTTGTCTTGAATTTCCTGCCCTCCGGCAGGCGGGTTTGTTCCTTTTTGTTTCAAGACAAAAAGAAAGAGAACATAACTTTAAAAAACCACTGAAACTAGGGCTAATATAAAAAAAGCATAAGCCCTATATTTACTCATAGCTAGCATTAGATGTATACCCAGAGTTATTATTTATCAGGTCCTCGATTTTTGTAAAATTAAGTTAAGTTTAAATTTGAAAAAAGTCATATTTAACGCTTAAAACCAATTAAAGAAAATCAGTAAATTTTAAATGAGTTAGGTCGATTACTACCATAAATACTTAACCCCTAAATTTCCATCCCTACTTTCCGTCATTTCGTCACATAAATTTGATTGAAGGTCTAAAGCGGTTTATTCTTGTGTTGTGATTAATGCTTCCGGATTCTGGCCAGTAAGAAATGACCAAATCCGATAACCTTGACAAATCAACATGACCAAAGCTACTAAAAGAACCTATATTGCGCTGATCCTCGCCGGGTTGTTATACAATATCTATTTGACCTGTGGCGCATGTGCAGAGGCCAAACAAATCATCCCAACGCAAACCAGGTACAGCGTATTCGGATTAAATTTACATTTTTAAATGGTGTACAATATGAGAAACAAACCCTTAGCATTCCAGGAAATTGAATGGTGGATTGTCACCTTTGTTTTTTTGATTCTTGTGCTTGTAAATATTCTAAGTGCTGGAAGCAGCAGTTTTCACTATTTCCCAGGCAATCCCACTGGTTATTTTGCCAGGGTTTTTATTCCATTGATCCTCTTTTTGGTCTTTTACCTGATGCACCGGGTGCTGATTCCCCGATATCGAGAAACTAACCGAAAAGGACCTTTTATTGGCTACGGCTTACTGATTTTCACGTTGTCCTATATCCTTGTTTCCTTATTCTCAGTTGGCTCAGAAATTACCAATTCTCCCTTTACCCCATTTTATTTTACGGCTATGGCCTTGTATGGTGGCTACCTGGTTTGGGTACTCCTGCTAAAGGAGGTTTTTTTACCCCCTAAGATGGATGACTTTCTGACGTATAACCTGCTAAGGTTGAGCAGTATTTTCTTCTTTGTGGTTCTTTTTCTATTTAAATTCGACTTTCTGGTTTCAAGGAACATCTCTGTGATCCTGGCACTTTTTCTTCCAGCCTCCATTCTGGTAGTGTTGTACAATTTCTTTTTGATCTACAGAATGCGCTTACATGGAAAGCAACGCGCCTCCCTTTGGTTTAACATATTACTCATTGTAGGTTTTCCCGGGTTTTTATTGTTTGTAGGACTTATGCAACAGGATCCAGGCACGGTGCTTTTGGGCTTAGGCACCGGATTGGTCATCCAGTTGGTCGTACTGCCCCTTTCCGATCTGGCCTTCGAAAAGTACTTTGGAATGAAAGGCAAAATTGAAACCCTCAGTCATCAGGTAGATCGCGGATCGGCCGACCTCCGTTTTCTCAAGTCCCAGATCAACCCTCATTTTCTGTTCAATGCCTTAAATACGCTTTATGGTGCTGCATTGATGGAAAATGCCGAAAAGACTTCGGATGGCATCCAAAAACTGGGCGACATGATGCGCTTTATGCTGCACGAAAACCAACTGGATAAAATCCCCCTTCGACGGGAAATCGAGTACCTGCGCAACTACCTGGACCTTCAAATGCTGCGCTTTAAAAAGGAGGATAATTTGGAAATTAGCATTAAATTGAATGAAGAACACTGTGAAGGAACCATTGCTCCCATGCTGCTAATCCCTTTCGTAGAAAATGCCTTTAAACATGGCATCAGCACTAAAAATAAATCCTGGATCCGCATTAACCTGCGTTGCCTTGCTGGTTCGGTGCACCTGGATGTGGTCAATTCCCTTCATCCTCCCAAGGCCCTGAAAGACCCTGGCGATGAATCTGGTATCGGTTTGGACAATGTGCGCAAGCGATTGCAGGTACTGTATCCCGACAGGCATGACTTAACGATTGTTTCCAACGATACGGAGCATTTTGTTCATTTTTCCGTGCGGATAACCCCCGAAACGCAAAAACCATGATCAAAGCGATCGCAATAGATGACGAAAACATGGCACTGGAAGTCATTAAATCCCATGCGGCTAAGGTGCCCTTTCTGGAGTTAGATGCCATTTTTTCCGATGCCATCACGGGCTTTGACTATCACAAAACCCAGCCCGTTGACCTGATTTTTTTGGATATCAACATGCCGGATCTTTCGGGGCTAGATCTTGCCGCTATGTTGAATAAAGAAACCATGGTGGTTTTTACTACGGCCTATTCCGAGTATGCTGTCAAGGGATTTGAACTCAATGCCCTGGATTATTTACTGAAGCCATTTTCCCTGAGCCGTTTTTTGCAGGCTTGTCAGAAAGCCAGGGACTGGAAGCAATTGCAGCCGGAAGCATTGGAGGGATCTGTGTTTATTAAAACTGCTGAAGGACAAATCCGGGTCAATTTTTCGGAACTGCTATTTGGCGAAGCCACAGGAAATTACGTTACCCTGCACCTTGAAGAAGAAAAAATAATTTCCCGAATGACATTCAAGGAACTGGAAAAGTTACTTCCCTCCTTCTTTATCCGGACCCACCGTTCTTTTTTGGTCAATAAAAACCGGATTGAAAAGATTGAAAAACACCAGGTCCAGATCGGGGAACACAGGGTTCCCATTAGCCTGTCTTATTCCGGTCTGTTGTAATGGGTTAAACTTTTCCAAAGTTTAGAACTTTGGAAAAGTTTAACGTCACCATTATTCTCCCTCTTCCATGGGATGCTCCTGAAGCAGCTCTGCGGGGGAATAAAATCCTTGTTTTCCTTTCGTAGCTTCCCGCACCTCCGCAACCTTTTCGGCTTGCACAGGTGCCGCTTCATTGCCAAAACTATTCCGTACATAGGTTGCCACTGCGGCCACTTCCTTGTCATTCAGCATACCTGCATAAGGAGTCATGGGCACCTGACCCGGATATTCCTTGCCCAGCACTTCAATGGGTCCCATCAATCCATTCAAAATTATTTTCACCAATCGCTCTTCGCTGCCATTCACCCATTGGGTACCGGCCAGGGGTGGGAAGCCTGAAGCGCTCAGGCCCTTACCATCGGGCTGGTGACAGGTGATACAGAAACCCTCTCTGCTATAGATGGCCTTACCCATCTGAAACAGGGTCAAATCTTCTCCTTTTAATCGGCTGTTGGAAGCTTTTTCTTCCTGAGGTGCTTCCTGAAAAACGATGCTACCGTCGGCATTCACCACCATATTACTCACTGACATGCCATTCAAGTGCGCCAATGCAGTTTCAAAAGGTTTTTGCATCCATACATCTTTGGGATGTTCATCCGCCACTTCCAGTATGGCCAGCCCATCCTCCTTGTTGAGCCAGGAAGCAGCTACGATGGCCTCCAGCCGCACCCTGCCATGGGGATCTGCAGCTGCTTTTTTCAGCATATCCACCTGATCCGCTACCTGATGACCGGTATAGCGTAAAATTCTGGTTACGGCTGCCCTTACGCGGTGGTCATCGGAGGCAAATAAGGTCTTCATCAAGTCCTGATCCACCTGATTCAAGCCCCAGCTAACCCAGAGGGCTTCCAGGAGGTGGTGTTCGTACCGGGGATCATTGGCATCCAAATTGGCCGTCCATTGTTGCATTTTTTCCAATACTTCGGTTTGGTCTCGTCCCCGCAGTTCAGCGCGGGTACTGTATCTGGCCCTGAATTCGGGCAACTTGAGGTTGTCCAATAAGGTTTCTATGCTTTCCCCCTCAATCTTTGGTGGGGTAACCAAAGGTCTGGAAGGATAAGTAATCCGGTAAATCCTGCCGTGCACATGGTCCCTCAACGGATCACGGGCATTGTGCTGCATGTGGCCTACCAGTATATTGTGCCAATCCACAAAGTAAAGGGACCCATCCGGGGCAAACTCCATGTCTACCGGGCGGAAATTGCGGTCATCGCTGCGTATCAGGTCGACCCGGTGCTCGCTGTCATAGCCGGTACCATCTTCCATCATTTTGTGCATTTTCATGCCCAGAAAGCCGATGGTATTGTTGATGAGCAGGTCACCCTGTACTTCTTCCGGAAAATGCCTGCTGGACACAAATTCCAGTCCGGAAGTAGGCCGTACCCGGTGTGCATCTTCGATCAGGTTAGGACCTTTGTGGGTGCCTTCACCATACCTGGGTTGGATGGATCCCGGCATCATCCAGCGTACATCAGGTCCTGAGGTCTCTGCAAAAAAGTTTTGGCCCCAATCGTCAAAAGCAATTCCCCAGGGGTTGGGAATGGGCAATTGGGCCGTTCTTTCCAAATGTTTTCTTGCTGGGTTGTAGCGGTAAAAACCGCCGTTGGTCCCCCTTACCGGACCATAAGGGGTTTCTACATTGGTATGGAGGAAAACCCCCTCACCCATGTAAATGGCCCCCGACGGATCCGCTACGAATGCGGAAATATTGTGATGGGTATCGTGATCGTCAAATCCACTCAACAGGATCTCACGTTCTTCGGCATAATCGTCTCCATCTTTATCCCTCAGGATGATCAGGTTGGTACCTTGTGATAAATAGACCCCCTCCGGAGCGATTTCCATGCCTATGGGCAGGTGCAGGCTGTCTGCAAATACGGTTTGCTTGTCTGCTTTTCCGTCATTATCGGTATCTTCCAGAATCAGTATTTTATCATTGGGTTTGGGGTCTCCCGGCTTGTAGTGCGGATAGCTGGGCATTACGGCTACCCAAAGCCTGCCTTTGGTATCAAAGGTCATCTGCACCGGATTGGCCAGGTCAGGGAATTCCTTTTCGGAAGCGAACAGCTCGACCTGGTAGCCCTCTGCCACTTCAAATTTTTCCAGGGCATCTTCTCCATACAGGTATTCCAGGTCGCCATTTTTATCGGGATTGTAATTGGTTTCTACCGGAGGCAGCTCTATGGTATTTTCATCTGCTGCTGCCAGGTCAAAATTTTCTCCCTGACTGACTTTCCAGATGGCCTGGTCCCTGTTGTCCGTCATTTGCCGGATTTTTTGCAATTCATAGGGATAATTGTCAGGACCAAAGGGATTGTACCTTCGGCCAAAGACATGTACCCCATTGGGGATTTTATAATCATTGTGCCACATCCAGTTTTTTTCCAGTACTGCTGCATGAATGGCTGTTCTCCTGTCCTCTGCTACCGGATCATCCTCACCAAAAACCTTATCTGTCAGGAATTGGGAAAGCTTTTTGTACCCATCTTCTGTGAGCTGGAAACCGTCTATGGTCAGGTATTCATCCGTAGCTGCATACCAGGACTTTGAGGGTTCAAATGCATCGACAAACAAAACCTGATTGGCTTCGGCCACTTCTTTCATGGCCTGGGTGTACATTTTCAGGTTTTGGTTTTCCTTTTCGCCATTGGGAAGGTCATGGTCTGCGCTCAGGTTTTCGAAGGCGATAGGTGAAACCAGGGCCAGCTGAGGAGCAGCATCCCCATTATAAATGGTGTTTTGGGTGTGGTTGATAAATGCTTCCAATTCATTTTTATAATTTTCCAGCCCTTCTTCTCCCTGGAAGGATTCATTGTATCCGAAAAATGCAATGATGATATCGGCTTCATGATTTTTAATCCATTCGTCTGGAGATTCAAAATGACCTTCACTACCAGAATTGGTGGCGAGCTCATCCTGGAATTCTTCTGCTCCCGGAAAAGCCCAGGGAGATACCCTGCCCGAATGGGGCCTGAATCCCGGCGTATCACCGGCATCACTCATGTTTCGGATATACAACAAAGAATCCGGATAGCGAACATGCATTTCTGTTTCAAAATGTCCGTAATTCATCATTCTGGATCCAAGATTGTTTCCTATTAAAATGATGTGGTCTCCTTTCCGCAAATCCAATTTGGGCCCTTCAGGACCACATTGAAAAGCAAAAAAAGAAACGATAAGCAGGATAACAATTGTAGGAGTACGTTTTATCAGGTTAAAATTGAAGGGGACCATTAGCATTTTTTATAAATGTTGAGCATTACTTATAATTCAATATTACTATAATTTTCCAATTATTCTTAAATAAAGTATATAAAACGGTGATTTCTATCCTGCACTGTCCTGTGGCATCCATAAATAGAAAGCCAACCTTATTTCATTACTTTTGCTAATACCTTCTCACTTCAATTGTAATAGAAAAATTTTTGATTTCCAGCATTTATGGTTATTCTTAAGTTTTCTTACAAACTATGCAAACGCAAAAAATCGGCTTATTCTTAGGCCCATTGGTCTTTTTTGGTATTTATTTTACAGCTGCGCCTGAAGGACTATCTGCCTCAGGGCTTGCTTTATTGGCCGTTACATTTTGGATCGCGATCTGGTGGATAACCGAGGCCATACCCATTGCTGCCACCGCACTTCTTCCCCTGGTTTTGTTTCCCTTTACCGGTATAATGGATATCAAACCTACAGCCATTCCCTATTCAGATCCGATGGTACTGCTGTATATGGGTGGATTTATGATTGCAGTCTGTATCGAAAAATGGAATCTGCATAAAAGGATTGCCTTGAAAATCATTTCCTATCTGGGTACCGACCTGAAAAGAATCATCCTGGGCTTTATGGTAGCCACAGCTTTTCTATCGATGTGGATTTCCAATACGGCAACTTCTCTTATGATGCTGCCCATTGCCATTGCCGTGGTGGTTCAGGTCAGTCAGTCCAATGATAGCATCAGGACTTCGCTGGGACAATCCCTGATGTTAGGAATAGCATACAGTGCATCCATTGGCGGCTTATCTACCATCATCGGGACACCCACCAATATCATTCTGGTGGGCGTGTTAAAAAATACCTATGGCATTGAAATCAGTTTTGGCGAGTGGATGCTGGTGGGTTTGCCGATCTCTTTGGGTTTGCTATTTATTTGCTGGTATTACCTGGTAAATTGGGCATTTGTATTTCCTGACACCTTGAAAATAGCCGGAGGAAAAGAGGAGATCAACCGGCAGCTAGACCTGCTTGGTCCCATGAGTGTTCAGGAAAAACGGGTCTTATGGGTATTTGTGGCGGTCAGTTTTTCCTGGATCAGTCGAAGTTTTATATTACAGGATTGGATTCCCTCTCTGGATGATACAATTATTGCGCTCACCGGAGTCTTGTTGTTATTCGTCATTCCTGCGGGGAATGAGCATAAAGAGCAATTGCTGGACTGGAAAGTAGCGGAAAAAATTCCCTGGGGCATCCTGATATTGTTTGGTGGTGGACTGGCCCTGGCAAAGGGCTTTCAGGAAACCGGTTTGGCCAACTGGATTGGTGAACAGTTTATCTTGCTTCAAAATGTTCCGTTTTGGTTGTTTTTGTTTTTCATCATTGCAGCAGTCAATTTCCTGACTGAAATTACTTCAAATGTGGCCACTGCCTCCATGCTCCTGCCCATATTATCTGCAGTAGCATTAGCCATGGGGGTTCATCCTTACGGGTTGATGGTGGCGGCGACCATGTCTGCTTCCTGCGCCTTTATGCTGCCTGTGGCCACTCCTCCCAATGCCGTAGTATTTGGCTCAGGTTACCTTACGATTCCCGTAATGATGAAAACAGGATTTGCTTTAAATCTACTGTCTATCTTATTTATTTTACTGCTTACCTTATTTTATATTCCCTGGGCCTGGGATTTTTCCCTCATGGAATTTCCATTGGAATGGAAATAAAAAAGGCTTTCAGATTAAACTGAAAGCCTTTTAGAAGTTAATTTTTATAATCAGAATGTTATCTTTCCAACCAATCTGGTCCTAATTTCTCGGATAACATTGCGTTGTACTCTTCTGCTTTTGCTTCATTCTTCAACCTCGTATGGATCTGAAATAAGATTTCCATTATGTCTGTGTTGTCAGGTTGTAATTCGGAAGCTTTGGTAAAGTAAGGTAAAGCTTCTTCATATAAGCCGTCTGCTTCAGCCAACATGCTTTCTGATTTTTCTTCCCACTCCTCATCCGAAAGGTTATTCACCTCCGTAATGATATTTCTGGCCTCATCCAAATAAATGGCACCAGCATAATAGTTTCCTTCAAAGAATTCAGAATCAGCTTCTACCGTTCTTTTGTACTCTTCCAAGGCACCTTCCATATCTCCTGAGCTTTCTTTCAAATAACCATACCTTAAGCGAATGGCGGGGTTATCCGGATCATTTTCCAAAGCTTTTTCTATAGAAGTCATGGCTTCATCCATTTTATCTAATTGCAGGAGCAATTGAATTTCGAATTCTGCCAGTCCTTTGTCTTCAGGATATTCCTCCCTGGCCTGTTTTGCAAGCCGATAGGCTTCCTCCGGATCATTATCTTCTGCACTGGCGATCTGGATCAGGAAATAATATGCATTAAGTTTATTGTATTCCTCAATGTCCAGCAATTTGGTAAAATACTCTTTCGCAGCATCGGATTTGCCGATCTGGTTGGCTGTATACCCTGCGTTAAAAACGATTGAAGTATCTTTCGGGTCAAGGTCTGCTGCAAGGGAGAAGAACTCGAAAGACAATTCCATATCATCGTTCTCATATTTTTCAATGGCTTTATTGAAGGAAGCATTTTTTAATCGATAGACACCTTCACCTTGAAGATTAGCAGGTAAATCCGGAACAACCTCTTTAAATAAGTCTTTACTTACCTTGCTGGTAGAATCCATGTCCTCCATTTCAAAGGTGGTCATAAAGCTGCTTTCTGCTTCCCTTCCAATGGAAACCGTCTCCTGGGTATTGGATGAGTCTGCTTCGAACATCTGGGTTTCTATTTTACCCTTAATATAATAGGTATCCGATTGGCTTCCTGTTTCTTCATCATTTACAGCATTTTTAATATCTGAATAGGCTTCTTCAATATTGCCTTTTCTTAAGTTCCTTTCGGCTGAGCGGACTACCTTTTTCTGGCCAAAGGCAATTGTAGCAGCGATGCTCACCAAAGCCAACGATAAAATTAACTTTTTCATGTTTCGAGTGTGGTTCTTATTTGGTTATAAACTATTATTCTAAATCTGGATTTATATCACTTTCCGCATTATCGGGTGTATCATTTTCGGGATCATCTTCCAGGATATTTTCAATTTTTTCTACGGAAGAAATTTTATCCGTATCATTCAGCCTGATCAGCCTGACTCCCTGGGTAGCTCTTCCCATTACCCTTACTCCTGCGGCAGGAGTTCGAATAATGATCCCTGACCTGTTGATGATCATCAAATCATCGGTATCTACAACTTCTTTGATTGCCACTAATCCACCGGTTTTCTCGGTAATATTCATGGCTTTTACACCCTTTCCGCCTCTCTTGGTTATCCTGTATTCGGACAAAAAGGAACGTTTTCCGTAACCTTTCTCAGTAACCACCAAAAGCGTAGCTTCTTCTCTCTGAACACAAACCATGCCAATTACATGATTACCGTCCCCACCCAAATTGATGGCTTTGACACCGGTAGCGGTCCTGCCCATGGGCCTGACATTGGATTCATGGAAATGAACCGCCCTGCCTGAACTGGAGGCTATCACCACGTGAGCATCTCCATTGGTCAATTCTACATTTAACAACTGATCGTCATCCCGTATATTCAAGGCTATGATTCCATTGGTTCGGGGTCTGGAATATTGTTCCAGGGTGGTTTTTTTGATGATACCGTTTCGGGTTACCATCACAATATTGTTATTATTGATATAGTCAGCATCTGACAGGTCCGTAACCTGAATGATCGACCTGATTTTATCTCCGCTCTGAATATTGATCAGGTTCTGTATGGGCCTGCCTTTAGAGGTTTTACTTCCCTCAGGTATGGCGTAGGTTTTCAACCAGAAAAGTTTACCCTGATCGGTAAATATCAACAGGTAATTATGGGTAAGGGCGGTAAACAAATATTCTGTGTAATCGTCCTCTTTGGTAGTAACTCCTCTTGAGCCTACTCCCCCCCTGCTTTGGGATTTATATTCTGTAAGTACGGTCCTTTTGATATATCCCTGGTGCGAAACGGTAATCACGACCTCTTCATTAGGGATCATGTCCTCATAATTGAAGTCTTCGGCATTGTGCTCTATCTCCGTCCTTCTCTCATCCGAATACCGGGTTTTCATTTCCACCAGCTCTTCCTTGATGATTTCCATGCGCTTGTCCTCGTTGGCCAGGATTTCTTTCAACTCTTCTATGAGTTTCATCAGTTCATCATATTCCTGCTGGATCTTCTCCCTTTCCATGCCGGTAAGCCGCTGCAGTCGCATGTCCAGGATGGCTCTGGCCTGAATTTCAGACAAATCAAACCTTTCTATCAGACCATTTCTTGCTGTCTCCGGATCTCTGGAATCCCGGATCAACTGAATCACCTCGTCCAGGTTGTCCAGGGCTACCAGGTAACCCTCCAGTATGTGGGCCCTTTTCTCCGCCTCCTTAAGTTCGTACTGTGTCCTTCTGATGACCACCTCATGCCGGTGATCTACATAATGAACAATCAGGTCTTTTAAATTTAAGGTATAAGGTCTGCCCTTCACCAGGGCCACATTGTTGACACTGAAAGAAGTCTGGAGCTGGGTATGCTTGTAAAGATTGTTTAGGATTACATTGGGGACGGCATCCTTTTTTAGCTCATATACAATGCGCATGCCCTGCCTGTCGGATTCATCTCTGATGGCGGAGATTCCATCCAGCTTTTTCTCATTGATCAGCTGGGCTGTTTTTTCCACCATAGAAGCCTTATTCACCTGATAGGGGATTTCGTTGATGATAATCATCTCGCGTCCATTTGATTTGGTCTCGACAGTGGCTTTGCCACGCATGATTACCCTTCCTCTACCTGTTTCAAAGGCTGCTTTGACGCCATTGTATCCATAAATGATGCCACCAGTAGGGAAGTCAGGAGCTATTATGTGCTCCATGAGTTCCGGAATTGTGATCTCATTGTTATCAATATAAGCAATGATCCCATTGATGACCTCTCCCAAATTGTGTGGAGCCATATTGGTGGCCATTCCCACAGCGATACCGGATGCCCCGTTTAAAAGCAGGGCGGGAATTTTGGCCGGTAAGACTACCGGTTCCTTGAGGGTATCATCAAAATTGAATTGAAAATCAACTGTTTCCTTATTGATATCAATTAGGAGTTCCTCTGCGATCCTTCTCAGCCTGGCTTCAGTATACCTCATGGCTGCCGGATTATCCCCATCCACTGAGCCAAAGTTTCCCTGGGGATCTACCAGTGGATAACGCAGGGACCAGGGCTGGGCCATCCTGACAAGTGTTTCATATACGGCAGAATCTCCGTGGGGATGGTATTTACCCAGAACCTCTCCTACTATTCTGGCAGATTTCTTATATGGTTTATTGTGGGTCACCCCCAATTCCTGCATGCCATACAAAATCCTGCGGTGTACAGGCTTTAAACCGTCTCTCACGTCCGGTAAAGCCCTGGAAACAATTACTGACATCGAATAATCGATGTAAGCACCACGCATTTCCTCCTCAATATTAATTGGGATGATGTTCTCGTTCTCTCCTTGAGCCATATTTAAAATTTCTCTCTAATAACCTGCAAGATAGCAAAAAGAACAGGTTTTGAAAAATATAATTTTTCTAATATTTTGATTAATAGGTATTCAATTTATTTTCATGGAGTTATTTTTACTATTTATTCAAAAAATTTGGGAAAGGGCATCTTCCAGATGGGCAATTTTCATTTTTTTACCATTGGCCCACTTTTCTGTTTTGTCTGTACCAAATGGAACTTCCCCGGTATTCCACTCCATTGTGCAAGTGTTTCATGACAACCCGGCAGCCTCCAACCTTGCATTTTTTGGTGCCAGGTAAACTGACCGATACACCTACCTGCAGGGAATAGACATTTTGATCGATGTTTTGAATTTCCTGAGCCTCGGGAGCAGAATAGGCAAATGTCCTGAATGCTGCAGCTGATCGTACAAATGCCCTGGTATATTCTGAAAAATCGTATTCCAGCCTTAGAGCTATTCCATAATAGGGATCGGGAGCCGTTAGGTTCTGATCCGGTGAATGGCGCATCATCATGGACCCAAATTCACCTTCTGCCACCAATCTCCAGGGGTAAATCTGCCTTGCCCTTTGCTTCAATTCGGACTGCATGGCAATATTGTTGCCGGAATATTTTCTGTATTGCCATCTCAGAAAAGCGTTTCTTTTTCCGGTATCCCAAAGGACCAAACCCAGTGTTCCGTATATTTTATCATACGTATAGTTGGAACGTTCAAAATCAAAGGCATATCCCTGACCCGTGAGCGGTGATAAATAGCCCCATTCCCTACCATACCCTGCTCCTAGGGTGACAAAATTAAAAACATTGATCCTGACTCCCACATTAATTGGGTATGCCATTTGGCCAGTTGTCATGGCCAGTGTATCCCCCGGCTGAATATCCATCTGCTGGTCTGCCCCCGTAGGGCGCAGTGGATAATTTGATGGTGTATCACTATTAAAAAGCAAATCATGTTCCTGATAAGCTGCACCTGTCGATATTTCGAAAGAAAAATTACTCACCATGTTTCTGAAAACATTACCCAACTCATTTTCACTTTTCCTCCCTTTAATTTTCCGCTCTATGCCAAAAATATCCTCCTGGGCCATTAAAGGGGACTGAATACCGCCAATAAACAAGAAAATGGAGACAGCAGCAAATGCCTTTTTTCCGAATAAATTCATCGTGTTAAGGTTTTTATACTTGTTGTTTAACGTATAAAACCAAAAAACCCTCTCAAATGGAGGGTTTTTTTCAATAATTATTGAAAATATTTTTATTCACCAGCATCAGGTGATGCCTCATCTTCAGATTCAACCGTTCTTTTTTCCTTCATCTCGGCGATCATATTGTCTACTTTTTCCTTGATTTCAGGATTTTCCTTCATGGCTTTGTTCACCTTGTTATAAGTAGCAACACCCAGAATGTCATCATTTTTGATAAGACCTATTTTTAAATCCCTCACCTCATTACTGAGAGACCCCATAAATTCCAGTATTTCCTCATAGGCAGCTTTCTCCTCATCCGTGATTTCAATTTCGGCCATTTTTTCTTCATCTTCCCAGGCACCCTTAATTTCATTATAGCGGGCAGCACCATCAATCACCTCATTATCCTTGATCATACTGACCAACTCCTCATTTTTCTGATCGTAGAAAGCCATTACGGAATCTTCTACAGCTGCAAATTTAGCCAACTCTTCATCAGTGATTTCCTCTTCTGCTTCATCCTGTGCCTGTGCGTGAAATCCTATTACTCCTAACATCAGGAAAGCCAATACAAATAATTTTTTCATAATTTCTATTTCAGTTTATTAAACGCTTTATACCTACGAATTAAATTAGAATCCATTTATTTCACAAATAATATCGCAAAAAATACGCCATATTTTATACCAAGCCCCCAAAATTTGAATTTAAACAATGTTTTTTAGCTTTTTAATGGTTTCTACTGGACTTTTTGAGGAAAAGACAAAATGCCCGGCTACAAGTATATTGGCTCCTGCACTAAAAAGCTTTCCTGCATTATCCATACTGACCCCGCCATCTATTTCAATTCTCGCATGAGATCCGGTTTCAACGATTAATCTGGTCAGGGCATTCACTTTTTTATAGGTATTATCGATAAATTTTTGCCCCCCAAATCCCGGGTTGACAGACATAAGCAATACGACGTCTACCTCTCGGATGATGTCTTCAAGGAACTTAACCGGTGTATGTGGATTCAATGCTACCCCTGTTTTACATCCCAGCTCCTTGATGGCTTGCACGGTCCGGTGAAGGTGTGGGCAGGCCTCGATATGGACGGTCAGTTGAGATGCTCCTGCTTTTTGGCAAGGTGCCAGGTATTTGTCAGGATCGACGATCATCAAGTGTACATCAAGCGGTTTTCTGGCATGCCGGTGAATGGCCTCCAATACAGGCAGACCGAGCGATATGTTGGGAACAAAAACCCCATCCATGATGTCTACATGAATGTAATCAGCTTCAGAACCATTGATCATTTCTACTTCTGCCTGTAGGTTGGCAAAATCAGCTGCCAGTATGGAAGGTGCGATTAAAGGATTCATGGTGCTGGCTTTTAGGAATTGATATCTTACTTTATTGAATGACTTGAATTACAAAAAAAAGGAAATAAACCCTCATTTCCTTATTTCTTCCACAACTTTATACTCCCGGCTTCTACAGCATCCTCTAATTCAAGCCAATAAATGCCCGGATGCAGGTTTCCCATGTCTATCCTGTAGGGGTTTTCTCGTTCCCTTCTGTACAGGGACAACAGCCCGAGCATTTCTCCCTGGGTATCATAAAGCTTCATGCTGCAGTTCACCTGTTTACCAAAATCTACCTTTAATTCATTTTCTATCAGGGGGTTAGGGTATATTTTCAAAGGAGATTTCACCAGTACTTTCTTGTCTTCACCCGAATTGATCCTCAAAAAACTGGGGACGCCATAGCCGAGCTCGAAATCCGGTTGATCTGCCTGGGATCCACTTTTCAATAACTTTTCCTTGAGCACAGATCGGGTCCAATCAGGATTGGCCTGCCAAACCCCTGCCGCAAGAGCAGCTACCTGCGGGGAAGAAAAAGAAGTACCGCTGGAAATACTTGTTCCCTCAATTTGACGCCAAAGCGTCACTCCCGAACCAAAGGCTGCCAATTCAGGTTTGACCCGTCCGTCACTGCTGGGGCCAATAGAACTGAAGCTGGCTTTATTGAAGCTATTGGTGATGGCACCTATTGCAAGGATTCCCCGAGCATCTGCAGGCACCGTAATGGTTTTCCAGCTGATATTCCCCTCATTACCAGAGCTGCAAACCACCAGGATACCCTTATCGGCTGCCATACTTGCCCCCCTGGAAATAATCGCAGTGGTACCATTGAGATCCTCCCTGGAATAATTCATTTCGGGATCATCAAAATTATTGTATCCCAGAGAACTATTGATCACATCCACCCCCAGGCTGTCGGCAAATTCTGCGGCACGTACCCAGTTGTATTCTTCTATCCTGTATTCTGAAAAAACATCTTCTGTGATACAAAGGATATAATCAGCGGCGTAAGCCCCTCCTACCAATTGGCTTGGATCATAAGCAGCCATCAAAGAAAGAGATCCTGTACCATGGGTATCCGTTCGAAACACATCCCCGGAACCTGGTTGGACAAAATCTCTTGTGGCGATGATTCTGTTTTCACTGAACAAATGCTGCAGCCCGGTGATTTCATCTGCATTTAAAAATCCTGCATCAAATACCGCCACTTTTATACCCTGCCCGTTGAAGCCTGCCCGGTGCATTTCAGGAATGCCTAAAATATTGTTTTGAAATTCAAAGGCCCTATTTTCCGGTGTAAAGGATTCTAGTTTGGATGGAAATTTTTCATGCACGGCCTGGCTACCTTCATGCTCATTCCGAAGACCTCCCCTTGCCACCAAAATGACATTTTCTACGAAGTCCAACTGCCTCAATCGATCAGCGGAATTTTCATCCGCATGGACAATGGAAGCATTCATCCATTTGGAATGATAAATCACTTGATCAACCTCTTTCGCTATCAATGGTATGTATTGTGCGGAGACGGGCAAATCCGTGCTGTCTACCGCCAGCTTTTCTCTGCTCCTGCGCAGGAGAGCGGCCGCTGTCATCAATTCTTCCGGCCTGTCCAGGCTGTACTCGGTGGTAGGTTTGTATTTGTAATGTATGGCATACCTGTCCTGAGCCATTGCGTTGGACCAGCAACCCAGGAGGAACAGCACAAACAAAAAACGGACTTTACATTTGGCCATAGTCAATTAGCTTTAAATGAGTAAAACGACCTTCCTGAATGATTTGTTCTCCCAAACAGTCATTTCTGGAACAATACCTGAATACTTCATAGTAGCTTTCTACCATTCCAATATCTTTAGCAAACACCTCATACCGATTGTCCCTGATGGTAATCAGGTCGTCCTCTTCCTGTTGACGGATCGTTACTGTTTCCGGAAAACTTAAGTTGTCCAATATATGGTCTCCTTGCCTTTCCACCGTAAAATTTTCGGGAGGCAGGTTATTCAGCGAATTGCCGTCCCATTCCAGGTCTGAGTTTAGGGGATATACCAAAATGACATCTTGCCGGTTGTTATAATGACGGATTATACGGTTTTGGCTAAAAAGTAGGGTGAAAACCCTTTCATTTATCCAATTGTTTCTGTCAGTTGAAGACTGCCTTTCTACCCGGTATACAAATTCATTTTCAGCATTGAGGTATTGGTCTACAATTTGATCCCGGTAAAAGAAGGTTTGGGTTTCAAAATCATTTTCTCCAAAGTAAACCGTCTCCGCCACCCTGTACTCCCAAAACTTGCCGGGAGATAAAGGGTAAAAAGGGGAAGAAATACTTTCCGGTTCCTCCCGCTCTATCCCACAACTGGCCATAAAAATCAAGCACAGAAAGAAGCCCTGCCTTTTAAACAAAATATACATTCTCTATCTTTGAATTCCGTTGAAAATTACATAAATAATACCCTAAAATAAAATGGCTTTAAAAACTTTTGTAAAGATAAGCAATGTAAATAACCTCAGTGATGCAAGATACTGTGCCGGAATGTACGTCAACCTGATGGGCTTCTCCCTTGAGGAAAATAGCGAATATTACGTTTCTCCTACCGAATTCAAAGAAATAACCGATTGGCTGTCCGGGTTGCAATATGTAGCTGAGTTTCGTTTCTCCCATCCGGACCAAATCTTAGAAACGCTCCAGCAATATGAGGGTATTGACTATATACAAGTCGACGAAAAGTTTCATTTACAAATGCTCCATAACTCTGGCTATGGACTTATTTATAATTTTACCATAAAAAAAGAAGCGGATTGGGAAGAGATACTTTCCTTTTCCAAAACACTGAAAGCCCATAAAGTAATGCTCAATCTTGAAGCAGAAGGCAACAGGCAATTGGACCAAACGGAACAAAAGCACCTGCAGGCCCTGTCTGAGAATTGTGAAGTATTGCTGGGTTTTGGCTTTGATGAGCAAAATGTAGAGCAAATTTTAGAAGCATCTGGAGTCAAGGGCATCAGCATGAAAGGTGGTCATGAAATCAAACCTGGAATCAAGGATTTTGATGAACTGGCAGATATCCTGGAGTTGCTTGAGGTAGAGGATTAGCTCTGGATAAAACAAAATTCAATGTATTTGATGGTTTCTCCTTTTTCCATAAACATTTTTTCATAGCGAGTTCTGATGCCGTGGTGCTCGTCTTTCCAGTCGGAAAGGTAAAAATCAGTTGTTTTCCTGATTATCCGGATATCTGTACTGGCAGATAGCACCTCATCCGTATAATTAAATAATCCGGTATTGTCGGTTTTAAAATGAATGTGCCCCCCATCTGCCATAAGTTGGCGGTAGCAGTCCAAAAATCTTGGAGAAGTCAGTCGTTTCCTTTCATCACCTTCTCTGGGCCTGGGATCGGGGAAGGTGATCCACAACTCATTGATTTCACCAGGTGCAAAAAACCGCTCCAGCAGTTCAATTTGTGTTCTTAAAAATGCTGCATTGTTTAACCCTTCAGCCAACGCCTGGCTACTCCCCTTCCAAATCCTGGACCCTTTGATATCCACACCCACAAAATTTTTCTCTGGATATTGTCTGGCTAAACCTACGGTAAACTCTCCTCTGCCACAAGCCAGTTCTACCACCAGGGGATGGTGGTTCTGAAATTGAAAGGATTTCCATTGCCCCTTGATTTCTTCGAAAATCTTTTTACCTGCTTGTACCACATGGGGATTTTCTTCATTTTGCCTGAAGCGTTCTAATTTATTTCTGCCCATTATTCTTATAATTCGTTCAATTCGGCTACTACAAAGGTACTCCCTCCAATAAAAATCAAATCCCTGTTTCCGGCACGTTTTTTAGCATATTCCAGGGCCTGGTTTACATCAGGAATACAGGTTCCGCTCAATCCATGGGTCTTGGCCTTTTCCATTAATTGTTCAGCCGGCAGGGATCTGGGTTGGTCCGCCTGACAAAAAACATAGACCCCTTTTTTTGGCAGAAGAGAAAGGATCTGATCCTGATCTTTGTCTGCGACCATACCCAAAACGAAAAACAGGGTTTCCCGATCCAATTCTTCCAACTGAGAAAGTATAGATTCAAATCCATCTATATTATGTCCTGTATCACAAATGGTTAAAGGTGATTGATTTAAGATTTGCCAGCGGCCTTTTAATCCGGTATTCCGTTTTATCTGTAACAATCCTTTGGCAATATGTGTATCTTTGATTTTCAGTCCCATCGCCTGCAATATTTCCAGGGCTTTAAGGATAGCTGGAAGGTTTTTAATCTGATATTTCCCCAATAAATCCAGGGAGATCTCCTGAAGACTACCCATTGCGGGCTTGATCTGATAGACCGCATTGGCAACATGCCCTTCATTTGCCTCAAAGCGCCTGGAGGTAACCTTCACCCCTTGATCGGCAAAAATGATCGGTGATTGTGTTTCTTCAGCCCGCTGAGTAAATACCCCGGCGGTTAAAGGATGAGTTTGCCCGATAATTACCGGAACCCCGGCCTTGATGATGCCTGCTTTTTCAAATGCGATCTTATCCAGGGTATGGCCCAGGAATTGCATGTGGTCCATGCCTATATTGGTGATCAGGCTGAGGATGGGGTGGATCACATTGGTGCTGTCAAAACGACCGCCCATCCCTGTTTCTATGATGGCATAATCTACCTTTTCTTTGGAAAAATGATCAAATGCCAAGGCAACCGTCATCTCAAAAAAGCTGGGTTTTAGTGCTGTCAGGTAGGCTTGATGGTCTTTCACAAAAGCAATCACCTCACTTTCCGGGATTTCTTTGCCATTAATTTTAATCCTCTCGCGAAAAGATTTCAAATGAGGAGAGGTGTACAACCCTGTTTTGTATCCGGCTTCCTGCAGCACGGAAGCCAGGGCATGTGCAGTACTCCCCTTTCCATTAGTCCCAGCGATATGAATACTTTTGAAATTGTTTTGGGGCTGCCCCAGCCTTTCACAAAGCTTTAAGGTGTTGCTGAGGTCCTTTTTGAAAGCGCTTCCGCCTACCCGCTGAAACATAGGTAAGGCCTGGAATAAAAAGTCAAGGGATTCCTGATAATTCATGGATTCAAACTAGTCAACCCTTATGATAAAAGTAATTCTACCGGTAGAATATTCGGCGGTGGGATTGCCACTCTGCCGTTTGAAGGAAAGACCATTGACCACTGTCCGGTAGTAATTCATTACTTCATTGGTGACGTTATATTCCAGAGGAATCGCCTGTACAATTTTTCCGTCGTCATTTACGGTTATCCGGAATACAATTTTCCCGTTTCTGTTGGATAAATTATCCTGAATATTGGGTTTGGATGCAAAATCCCAGCCTGCCAGATCCAGGTTGTAACCTGATCCATCTCCGGTATTACCCCTTCCGGATTGCAAGATGGACCTACCATCTACCGTGCCCTGGGGATTGCCTTCATCACCGCTTTGATTGGATTCACCCTGTTGACTTCCGGCAGCAGGTTGTCTGGAAGAGCCTTTGGTCCCCCCTGCCCCAAAAATTGCTCGGGGATCTACGGTGGGCTTTTTTTCTTCTACTTTTTCAGGAGCAGGTGCTTCCTTCACCTCATTACTAGCAGATTCCGCAGGTTTTTCGTTCGTTTTTTCCGGTTCTTTTATGGATTCTTCCAGTTGTTCTTCTGCTTGTATGGGGCTGGGCACTCTGGATGGGGATTCCACCTTGGGTTGACTTTGCTGAGGGGTATTTTGGGAAGGAGTGGATTCGGGAGGACTAGTGGGGACGGCATTTTCCGATGGCTGAGGGGCAGGCTCACCAGGGGCCGCCGCCTCTGTGGCAGGCTCCTCACTACTGGAAGGTGGCGTAGTGGTTTGGTTTTCGCCCGTACCTACATCGGAAAAGCCCAGGTTAAGTTCCAGACCAAATTGAGACATGGGAGGAACCGGCTGCTTCCATACCACTATAAAGTACACGGCAGTCAGTATCAATACATTCATGATGAAGGTAATGATTATGGCCTTTCTTTTAGTGGTTGCTTGTTCTCTTTGGTCTTCCCAGACTTCCATGATTTACTTAAATGGTTGTGTTGCAATCGTTACATTGGCTTCAAGTGCAGCTGCAATGCCCCCAATTTCCACCAGGTATTCAACCGGCACTTCTTTATCAATATGTAAAACTACATATCCTTTCTTCTCACTAAGTAACGCAGTAAGTTCATTTTTAATTTCATTTCTGTTCACCTGCCGGTCGTTGACGGCATACCTCAGGTCCTTGGTGATGCTCACGGTGATTTCCTGCATCACTATATCAGAACTCTCGCTAGAGGGAAGGTTTACCGGCAGTCCGGAGGGAGTGATAAAGGAGGAAGTAAGCATAAAAAATATCAGCAACAGGAAAATGATGTCTGTCATGGAAGACATACTGAAGGCGGCTTCGATTTTGTTCTTAGATTGTAAGGCCATTTTATTTCTTGTCCTGAAGTAAATCGATAAATTCTATGGTAGTGTATTCCATGTTGTGTATCAACTTAGACACCTGAGTCACCAGATAATTGTATCCCAAATAAGCAACAATTCCTACCACCAACCCGGTAGCCGTGGTAATCATGGCTTCATAAATCCCTGTAGACAAAAGTTTGGGGGATACCATCCCCTCTTCCTGTGCTACTCCAATAAACGCCCGGATCATCCCTGCGACAGTACCCAAAAAGCCAATCATGGGAGCTGCTCCGGAAACGGTAGCGAGTAGCCCCAGGTTTTTCTCCAATTTATAGATTTCTATTTTACCCACATTCTCTATGGCTACTTCTATGTTTTTCAAAGGGCTTCCTATCCTTTCCAATCCCTTGGCAATCATGTGGGCAACGGGCGTTTCTTCTCCCTGGCAGATCATTTTGGCCTGCTCAATATTCCCGCTTTGCACCATCATCTTGACCTGATCGATCATGCCTTTTGGTGTTTTGGAGGCCTTTTTAAGTATAAGTATCCGTTCTACAAAAATAAAAATAGCCAAGATGAATAAAAGGTAGAGAGGGATCATCATGTATCCTCCTTTTATCAATAATTCCAGTAATCCGATATCTGAAGATCCGGTTCCTTCCATCAAGGCAAGGGAATCTACGGTTTGCTGGCCATCAGCTGTTGACAAAGTTTGTAATAATATCATATTAGTATTTCAAAACCCATAAGTTTTCCTTGTAATCATTCTGGGAGGATTCCATGGCCTCCAATGCCAAATCTAAATTTTCAAATTGTCCAACAGCCAGTCTGTAAAAATTAATATTGCCATACGGATGCACCAAAAACGTATTCAATCCCGAATTATTGAGTCTGGAGGAATAATCCCTGGCAAGATCGTCGTCTATAAAACTACCTACTACTAAAAAATACCTGGGACTACCTTCTCGGCCTTCGATTTCCGTAAGCTGTGATGCTGTTGTTGGCTCCTCAGTTTCCGGAATGGCAGCTTCAGGCTCCGGGCTTGGTTCAGGTTCAGGGCTTTCCACAGCAGGTGGCGTTGTATCCTCAGCGGTCACTTCAGGAGTATTTCTGTTGAAATCCTCCATCAGGCCAAAATGGTAAACACCATATCCAACGGCTAAAATAAAAAGCAGGATCAACAAGATCACCCAATTGGTTCGGTCTTTTTTTTCTTTCTTTTCAGAAATTTTTCCAGCATCAGGACTGGAGGATGAACCTGATTCCTGGGCTACAGGTACAGCCGGTTGGTCTGCAACCAATTTTGGTGGGTCGCTTTTTAATGGACTTACATTTACCGGGGGAAGCCCAAAGTCCTCATCATTATCGGATTGGCTGTTATGATCCTTAGATTTATTTTCAGACATCTCAAAAATGGTTGATTTAATCCACTAAGCTAAAGTAAAACCAGCAATTCGCCAATATTGCTACGAATAATTACCTGATATTTACCTTCTAAAACCCCCTCAAAATCCAGGAAGGTTTTCTTATTTCATATTTTTCAGAATTTAAATCCGATTCCACCGATCACTTGTATGGATCTTACCGGATAATAGTTAAATCGTTCGCCCCCG
>Ga0076930_100518_pt1 | contig 35356 bp, 21 predicted proteins | sample HotLakConsoUCCRE_FD_71149 | JGI IMG/M metagenome (GOLD analysis project Ga0076930, IMG submission 71149) | Hypersaline microbial mat communities from Hot Lake, Washington, USA - Hot Lake Consortium UCC-RE (version 3) (version 3) ...
ATCCGGTGCTCCGGTCGACGGTGGTGTAGTCGAAGAACTGCCGCCCGCTGAAGAACATCTCCAGGTCCGCCACCAGGTCCCCCCCGGGGTTGAACCGGGTGTCGATCACCAGCCCCTGCTTGTCGAAGTGGCGCCCCAGCACCTCCTCGAAGGTGGAACGGTAGGCCCGGTCGTTCATCCCCTGGATGTGGACGTACCCCAGGAGCCCCCCGCTCTCCTCCTCCACCTCCAGGCGGTTCCGCTCCACCCAGCGCTCGTAGCGGAGGCGGTTCTCCTCGGCGGGGGCCACCGGCTTCACCACCACCTCCCTGACATCGCCGTCGGGATCCCGGAGCCGGACCAGGACGTTCTGGTCCACCTTCCGGTTCAGGAGTCTGGGGAGATCCACCCCGGGACTCAGCGCCTCCCCGTCCACTGCCTCCAGGACCGTCCCCGGCAGCACCGCCAGATCCGCCCGGTCCAGGGGCCCCCCGGGCATCACCTCGGTGATCCGCACCCCCTCCAGCGTGGCGGCGGCGGGGCTCTGGTCCAGGAAGACCCCCAGCGACCCCGTCTGGTCGTCCGTGTCGGAGGAGGGGTTGTAGCGGGCCCCGGAGTGGCTGACGTTCAGCTCCCCCAGCGCCTCACTCACCAGCTCCGCGAACTCCCGGTTGTTGGCCACGTGGGGGAGGAACCGGGCGTACATCCCCCGGACGGCCTCCCAGTCGGTGCCGTGGAAGCTCCGGGTGTAGAACACATCCCGGACCCGGCGCCACATCTGGTCGAACATGGCCTCCCGCTCCTCCCGGGTGGCCACCGTCATCTCCCCCTCCACTGGAATCGAGGTGCGCTCCCACCCCTGGGGATTCACCATGGCGACGTTCCCGTTGGACGCCAGGAAGATCCGGCGATTCCCCGGACCCCAGGCCATTCGGGCGCTGTTGGCGTTCAGCGTCAGGACCTGCCGGGTCTCACGGGTCCGGAGGTTGGTGGACCAGAGGTTCAGTCCCCGCTCGAAGCGGGCCAGGTAGTGGAGCGACGTGGCCTCCTCGTCCACCAGGAAGTCCCCCAGGGAGGAGGAGTGGATGGTGAGGCGTACCCGCCGCTCCCGGGCGCCCTGGAAGTCCAGCTCCAGCGGTGCGGAAGGAGCCGCCTGGCTTCCCGCAGTGGCGGTGGCCGTGTCCCCTCCCATCCCCCGCCGGAGCTCCACCTCCTCCTCGGTGAGGCGGAATTCGTCCCAGCTCTCCTGGGTGAAGAACATGGCGTAGACGTCCGCCTCGCCCCCCCCGGAGGCCTGCAGCGTCCGGAGGCCGTCCCGGTTGCTCCGCCAGATCATGGCCCGTCCCCCCAGGATCCACTGGGCCCCGGAGTCGTTGAACCCGCTGGTGGTGAGGTTGTGGATCTCGCCGGAGCCGTCGGTGCGCACCACCCCCACGTCCCGGGCCGCCCGGCCGGGGACCGCCCAGGTGAAGAGCATCCACCGCCCGTCGGGGCTCCAGGCGAACTGCCCGCCGTTGAAGATGTGCTCCTCGGTGAGGAGGGTGACCACGTCGCCGCTGGCCCGGTCCAGCACCCGGAGGGTGTGGAAGTCCTCCACGAAGGCCAGTCGGCTCCCGTCGGGGGAGAGGATCGGCTGCATGTTCTGCCGCTCATTCACCAGGACCGGCGTCTCCTCCAGCAGGGTGGAGTTGAAGAAGACAGGCTCCTCCGCCTCCCGGACCCGCCGGAGCTCCCAGATCCCCCAGCGACCATCCCGCTCCGAGGCGAAGATCACGGCGGAGCTGTCGGGGGTGAACTGGATGTCGCTCTCCCGGGCCGCCGTACGGGTAAGGCGCTTCGTGGCGGCGCTCTCCACACTGGTGGCCAGCACCTCCCCCCTGGAGAGGAAGGCGATCTCCTTCCCTGTGGGAGAGACGGCGAAGTCGCTGATCCCCCCGGTCACCTCGATGACCCGCTCGTCATTGGCCTTCCAGTCCGCCGCCACTCGCACGGACACCCGCGTGGGCTGGGAGGCCCCGGGAGCCAGGGTGTAGAGGAGGCCGTCGTGCCCGAAGGCCAGGGTCCCGTTGGAGGCCGCCGAGAGGAAGCGCACCGGTGCACCCTGGAACCGGGTGACCTGCTCCGGCGCCCCCCCGGCCAGGGGAATCCGGTACACGTTGTAGGACCCCCCGGCTTCGCTCAGGTAGTAGACCGTCCCGCCGGAGGGGTCCAGCACCGGGTCCCGATCCTCGGCGTCTGCGGTGGTGAGCTGTCGGTGGATGTCCGCAACCCGGTCCCAGACCCAGAGATCCCGGGTGACGGCGGAGGTGTGGTACTTCCTCCACTCGTTCTCCCCTCCCTTCCGGTCCTGGTAGACCACGGTGCGGCCATCGGCGCTGAAGGCCACCTCCTCGGCGGGGAGGGTGGTGAGCTGCGTCACCCGCCCCCCCTCCACCGGGACCTGGTAGAGCTCCGGAAGGGCTCCCGAGGGGAACTGGCGATTCTCGGCGGCATCCAGGCGAGCCGCCCCGAACACCACATGCGCCCCATCCGGGGTGAAGGCGAAGGGGGCCTCGTCCGCCGAATGGAAGGTCAGGCGACGGGGCTCTCCCCCCTCCGCCGGGACCAGGAAGAGCTGGAAGTTGCCGAATCGGTCGCTGGCGAAGGCGATCCACCGTCCGTCGGGGCTCCACACCGCCCTGTGGTCATGGGCCGGGTGGCTGGTCAACTGGACGGCGGTTCCCCCGGCGGAGGGGACCCTCCAGAGGTCCCCCCGGTGCGTGAACACGATGGCGGAGCCGTCCGGAGAGATGGCCGGATAGCGGAGCCATGCCGCCTCCCCCTCGGGCAGGGAGGTGGCGGCTCTGGCGGCCTGTGCAGCCGGATCCTGAGCGGACGCGGGGAGCACCACCAGGAAGAGCAGGAGGACGCCCGGGAGCAGAGCCCGGCAGCGGGTCGGGATGAGCATGGGTGGGGGCCCACGAAGTCAGGGGGAATGCCTGCCACGGATACCGGCGAAATGTCCGGAGAGCCGACCCCGGTGGCAAGGCGTTCCCCTACGGCGCCACCCGGGTTCCCTCCAGCGCCGCCTCCAGGTCCGCCCAGATGTCCTCCACATCCTCGCACCCCACGCTGAAGCGGATCAGGGAGGGGGGGATCCGCTCCTGCCCCGGGATCACCGACCGACGCTCCATGGTGGACTCCACCCCCCCGAGGCTGGTGGCATGGTGGATGAGCTTCAGCCGGGCGCAGAGATCGCCGGCTCGCTCCCCCGGACCCGTGGGATCGAAGGATATCAGCGCCCCGAAGTCCACCATGAAGGAGGCCGCCACCCGGTGGGTGGGGTGGCTCTCCAGCCCGGGGTAGCGCACCCGGGCCACCTGGGGGTGGGCCTCCAGGCGCCGGGCCAGCTCCCCGGCGTTGGCCTGGGCCCGCTCCATCCGCAAGGACAGGGTCCGGAGCCCCCGGAGGGTGAGGAAGGCCTCCATGGCGCCGATGGTTCCGCCGTTCAGGAGTCGGCGGCGGTGGAACTCCTCGTGGAGCCCCGGATCCCGGGTCACCAGGACCCCCGCCAGGAGATCCGAGTGGCCCCCCATGAACTTGGTGGCGGAGTGCATCACCACATCGGCCCCCAGCTCCAGGGGGCGCTGGTTCAGGGGGGTGGCAAAGGTGCTGTCCACCGCCACGATGGCCCCCAGCTTCCGGGGAGCGGCGCAGATGGCCGGGAGATCCGCCACCGCCAGAAGGGGGTTGGAGGGAGACTCCAGCCAGAGGAGATCCGCGGTCCGGGCGGCCTCCAGCCAGGCGCCGGTGTCCGCCGGGTCCAGGACCGTGACCTTCCAGCGCCCCTGCTCCACCCCCTCGTCCAGGAGTCCCTCCACCCCGTGGTAGGGGTCCGACGAGACCACCACATGCCCCCCCACCGGGAGCCGGTGGAGCACCGCTGCGGCGGCGGCCATCCCCGAACCGAAGACCAGCGCCTGGCCCCCGTCCAGCCCCCCCAGCACCTCCTCCAGGGCCAGGCTGGTGGAGGTCCCATGGGACCGGGAGTAGACCCGCTCGGTGGGGAGGTAGTAGTTGGAGGCGAATTCCGGGGCCACGTTCAGCGGCTCACCAGGGGTACGGGTGCGCCCGCCGGCCACCACCCAGGTGGCCCGATTCCTGTCGTGCATGATTCTCCTTCGACGTGTGGATGCCTGGACGCTGAACGGTAGGGAGGCGGCCCCCGGATGGCGAGTGGGGGCCGTCGGATGGGAGGCGAACCCGGTTGGCGACCGCGGGGGCCGGGTGGGAGGCAGCCTCGAGCGGGCGATGGACGGGCCGGGTGGGCCGGCCTTTCCCCGGAGAAGGGGGAAGCAGGGCTCTCCGCCCCTCTTGACCGGGGGAGGGGGCGGGGGTAATGTGGCAAGAGTTGAGAATGATTCTCAACCGCGTCCTACCCCACTCCCGGAGCCCCTCCCATGTCCCCCGGTCTTCACCTGTCCCGATCCTCCTCCCCTCCTTCGCCCCACGCCCGGTTCGTGGGCTCCGTCCTCCTCTGCTCCTGCTGCGGTCGGGTGGAGGTCCGGCTGGAGGGGGTCCGCTTCATGCTCGACCCCGATGAGATCCCCCTGATCCTGGACCGCCTCGATGAGCTGGAGGACCAGGGGGGGCCGGCGCTGGCCCGGCGCTTCACGCTGGTCATCGGCAAGCCCCGGACCCACCTGGAGGTGGCGTGGAAGGGGGTGGAGGCGTTGCGGCTCCTCCTCCTGGCCGTGCTGGACGACATCGACCGGCAGCGGTCCGGCCACCCCCAGGGGTCCGCTCCCCGATCCCCTTCCATGAACTGAGATCCCCGGAGACCCACCATGCGCAACATCGGCCCCCGACTGAAGAAGGTCCGCGCCCTGGGCACACCCCTCCCGGGGCTCACCCGGAAGTCCGCGGATGGAAACCCTGCCCCACCGGGACAGCATGGTCCCGCAAAGGCGGCTCGCCGGAAGAAGAGTCAGTACCGCCTCCTCCTGGAGGAGAAGCAGAAGGTGCGCTTCAACTACGGGGTCTCCGAGCGGCAGATGCGCCGCTACATGGAGCGGGCACGGGCCTCCGACGAACCCACCGGCGAGGCGCTCCTGGCCATCCTTGAATCCCGGTTGGACAACGTGGTCTTCCGGATGGGCTTCGCTCCCACCATCCCCGCCGCCCGGCAGCTGGTGGTCCATGGTCACGTACGGGTGAACGGGAGCCGTGTGGACCGACCCGGCTACCTCCTGAGCCCCGGCGACCAGGTGGAACTCACCCGGAAGGGGAAGGCGATCCCACAGGTGGCGGAACTCCTCCAGGGCCCCCGCCCCCCCCTGATCCCCGAGCACCTGATGGTGGACCGGGGGAATGCCATCGGGCGGATGGTGGCAAGGCCTCCCCGGCACGCGGTGTCGGTGGTGGTGCGGGAGGCGGCCATCGTGGAGTTCTACGCCCGCTAGGGCCTGTCGGGGGGGAAAGGCGCTCCGTGACCCGCCCCGGCCGCCGGGGCGGGCGTTGCGCCGATCGTCAGAAGGGGCGGATACTGTCCCGGACCCCGTCCTGTGGCCCCCGGCTCGCTCCCCCCTTCCCCGGATCCGCTCTTGCTCCTCCGATCCCTCTCCCCGCTCCTGCTCCTGACCTCCGCCCTCCTGACGGGTTGCGGCGGGGCGGAACGGGGGGGCGCTCCGCCCCCGGAATCGGCGCCGCTCGCACCGGTGGCCACCTCCCAGCATGGGATGGTGGTGTCCGGCTCCGCCCTGGCCACCCGGGCAGGGGTGGAGGTGCTGGAGGAGGGGGGGAATGCCATGGACGCCGCGGTGGCCACCGCCTTCGCCCTGGCGGTGGTGGAACCCACCCAGTCGGGGCTGGGGGGGCGGACCCAGGTGGTCTTTCGCACCGCGGAGGGTCGGAACGGCGGGATCGACGGTGCCACCGAGGCTCCCGCAGGCTACCGGTCTCCTGAAACCCCCCTGGGGGAGCACGGGTGGGGGACGGTGGCCATTCCCGGAACCGTGGCCGCCCTGGTCCGGGCCCTGGAGGAGGAGGGACGGCTCCCCCTGTCGGAGGTGATGGCTCCCGCCCTCCGCTATGCCAGGGAGGGGTTCCCGCTGCCGGCGCCGGAAGCGGCGCGGCTGGCCGGCGCCGCAGGGGAGTTCGCAGCGGATCCGGGTGCCCGGCTCCACTTCCTCCGGGAGGACGGCTCCCCCAGGGAGGCGGGGGAGACCTGGGTGCAGCCGGTGCTGGCCGCACTCCTGGAACGGATCGGCAGGGAGGGGACGGGCGCCTTCTATAGCGGCGAGACCGCCGCCACCATGGCCCGGGACATCCAGGGGGGAGGAGGTGCGGTCACCCTGGCCGACCTGGAGGGATACCGGACCAGGGACGGCCTGGTGGTGGAGGGCTCGTACCGGGACCTCCAGCTCGTGGGGACCCACCTCCCCGCTTCCGGAGCCACCACCATCCAGGCGCTGCAGGTGCTGGAGCACCTGGACGCGGCCGGGGGGAGTGAGGGGGAGTGGGCAGGGGCGGTGGGCCAGGCCCTCCTCCTGGCCTTCCGGGACCGGGACGAGGTGCGGCACATGGAGCCGGAGGGGGCGGCGCAGCGTCTGGTTTCCAGAGCCCGTGCGGCGGAGCTGGCCGCGGAGGTACGCCGACCGGCGGAGGCCCCCTCCGCAGGATCCGGCTCCCCCTCCCCCGAGACCGGTTCCGCCGGAGTGCCGAGCCCCGGTCCCGCCGGGTTGGAAGACCTTGAATCCCCCTTCACCACCCACGTCTCGGTGGCGGACCGGGAGGGGATGGTGGTGGCGCTCACCCAGTCGCTGGGGCCCACCGGAGGAGCCCGGGTGGCCTCCCCGGAGCTGGGCTTCCTGTACGCCACCACCCTGGGGGGCTACCTGGGGGAGGTCCGCCCCGGGGAACGCCCCTTCTCCTCCCAATCCCCCCTCCTGGTTCTCCGGGAGGGGCGCCCCGTCCTTGTGCTGGGAGGGGCCGGCGCCCGCCGGATCATCTCCGCCGCCGTGGCGGTGCTGAGCCGGTGGGCCGATGGGGGAATGTCCATCCAGGAGGCCATGGCGGCCCCCCGCCTCCACGCCACACCGGGGCTCCTGACGCTGGAGGCCATGGATGGGGCACCGTGGCCCTCCGCCACAGCCGACGAGCTGGAGGCGGTGGGGCTCCGGATGGAGACCCGGCCGGAGGGGAGCTGGTTCGCCCGCCTGAACATCATCGAGATGGATTCCCACCGCTTCACCGGGATCGCCGACCACCGGTGGGAGGGGGGCGGAGCGGGAGGACCGTCCCCGGGGGCGCTACCGGATTGAAGCCCCCGCGGGGTGGATCCGTAGTAGGATGACGGCGATTTCCGGCGCCCGGGCGCAGACCCGGCCGGAACCGGACCCTCCTCCTCCCCGAAGGCCCATGGCCAGCAGAAACGACACCCAGCCCCTCCCATCCCCTGAAGCCCCCGGGAAGAGGGGGAGTAGCGCCGCGCCGATGGGCGCAGCCGCCCTCCTGGCCGCTGCGCTGGTCCTCCCCATGGACGCATCGGCCCAGCCGTCCCCGGTGGTGGGGGAGTGGGGGGGATCCCTCCAGGTGGGAGGACAATCCCTCCCCCTGGTGTTCCACATCCGGCAGGGGGAGGACGGGAGCCTCACCAGCACCATGGACAGCCCCACACAGGGGGCCACCGGGATCCCGGTGGAATCCACCACGGTGGAGGGGGACCGGCTGGTGATGGAGCTCCCCCCCCTGGCAGCCCGGTTCGAGGGCACCCTGGTGGAGCCCCACCGGATCGACGGGGAGTGGACCCAGGGGGGGGCCTCCCTCCCCCTGGAGCTCCGCCGGGACGCCGCACCTGCACGCCCCTCCCGCCCCCAGGACCCGGTCCCCCCCCTCCCCTACCGGGTGGAGGAGGTGACCTATCCCAACCAGGAGGCCGGGATCGAGCTGGCCGGGACCTTCACCCTCCCCCGGGGGGAGGGGCGCTTCCCCGCCGTGGTGCTGATCACCGGATCGGGGCCCCAGGACCGGGACGAGAGCCTCATGGGGCATCGCCCCTTCCTGGTCCTCTCCGACCACCTGACCCGACAGGGGATCGCCGTCCTCCGCTCCGACGACCGGGGGGTAGGGGGGTCCGGTGGGGACTTCAGCACCGCCACCACCCGGGACTTTGCCGCGGACGCCGCCGCGGCGGTGGCCTGGCTCCGGGCCCGCCCGGAGGTGGACGGGGCCGCCGTGGGGCTGGTGGGCCATTCCGAGGGGGGGATCGTGGCGCCCATGGTGGCGGTGGAGCGTGGCGGGGTGGACTTCGTGGTGCTCCTGGCCGGCCCGGGGCTCCCCGGGGAGGAGACCCTCTACCTCCAGGGGGCGGCGGTCTCCCGGGCCATGGGGGCGCCTGAGCCCGTGGTGGAGCGGACGCTGGAGCTGCAGCGGAGGCTCTTCGGGGTGGTCCGGTCCATCGAGGACCAGGCGCAGCGCACCACCAACCTCCGGGAGGAGCTCCAGGCCATCCTGGACGAGACCCCGGCGGCGGAGCGCCCGGCGCTGGGGATTCCGCCCGGACAGGAGGAGAACTGGGTCCAGGCGCAGTTGATGTCCCTCTCCACCCCCTGGTTCCGCTATTTCCTCCTCCACGACCCCGCCGGCGACCTGCGGAACCTCCAGGTCCCTGTCCTGGCACTCCTGGGGGGGAAGGACCTGCAGGTGCCCCCCGGGGAGAACGCAACGGCCATCCGGGCGGCGCTGGAGTCCGGAGGCAACCCGGATCCCACCGTGGAGGTGCTGGAGGGGCTCAACCACCTGTTCCAGCGGGCGGAGACCGGGAGCCCCACCGAGTACGGCCAGATCCAGGAGACCTTTGCTCCGGTGGCGCTTGAGCGGGTCTCCGACTGGATCCTGGAGCGGGCGGCGCGCACCGGAGGGGGGGACGGCTGAAACCCTGGTCGAGTCGGTGCACCGGGCTGTATGATGGCCCCACGCCACTCCTCTCCACCCGCCGACCGCCATGAGCGATTCCCAGCGCTGGGTGCTGGTCAAACAGCTCTTCGGGCGCGCCGCCGAACTCCCTCCGGGAGAGCGTGCCGCGTTCCTGAAGAGGGAGGCGGGGGGAGACGAGGAGCTCCGGGCCCAGGTTCAGTCCCTCCTGGACGCTGACGAGGGCGCCTCCGACTTCCTGGAAGCCGCTCCATCCTCCCTGCTCACCGGTCTGGGGGCCGGTGGGCCGGACCGGTGGATGGGGCGCCGCCTCGGTCCCTACGAGGTGGTGGGGGAGTTGGGCCGGGGGGGAATGGGGGTGGTGCTCCTGGGGCGCCGGGCCGATGGGCGGTACCAGCGGGAGGTGGCTCTCAAGGTGGTCCCGGCTTCCCTGGTGCAGGGACACCTGGAGTCCCGCTTCCGCACCGAGGTCCGGATCCTGGCGGAGCTGGACCACCCCAACGTGGCGCGGCTCCTGGATGCCGGGGAGACGGAAGAGGGGCTGGCGTACCTGGTCATGGAGTACGTGGACGGCCCCCGCATCGACGTCTTCGCCGACCAGAACTCCCTGGATGTGAAGGCCCGTCTCCAGCTCTTCCGGAAGGTGCTGGATGGCGTGGACTACGCCCACTCCCGGGGAGTGATCCACCGGGACCTGAAGCCCTCCAACATCCTGGTCACCCAGGGCGGCGTACCGAAGCTGGTGGACTTCGGCATCGCCAAGCTGCTGGAGCCGGTGGGGGAGGAGACGGTGCTGCTGACCCGCACCTCCCAGCGCCTCCTGACCCCGGAGTTCGCCTCTCCGGAGCAGGTCCGGGGGGGGGCGGTGGACCCCCGCTCGGACGTCTACTCCCTGGGGGTGGTCCTCTACCGGCTCCTCACCGGCCGCCCCCCCTATGTCCTGGACGCCACACAGCCCCGGGCCGTGGAGCAGGTGATCTGCGGGGAGACCCCGTCCCGTCCCAGCGACGCCGTCACCCGCACAGTGGCCATCGACCCGGAGGCCACGCAGCCCGCCCTCGATGCGGACATCCTGGCCCGGCAGCGGTCCAGCACCCGGGACCGACTCCAGCGGTCGCTGCGGGGGGATCTGGACACCATCGTGCTCCACGCCCTGGCCAAGGAGCCCCAGCGCCGCTACGCCACGGCAGGGGCCTTTGCAGACGACATCGACCGCCACCTGGAAGGGGAGGTCATCCGGGCCCGGGACCCCGGTCCCCTCTACCGGGCCCAGCGATTCGTCCGGCGCCGGTGGATCCCCATTGCGGCGTCTGCCGCCCTCCTGGCAGGGGCGTCGCTGGTGGCCTCCCAGGTCCGGGAGGCCGCGGTGCAGAGGCAGGTGGCGGAGGCCAGCAGCGCCGAACTCACCTCGTTGGTGGGCTCCGTGCTCAGCAGCCTGAATACGGATCTGGCGGGGCGGGACCAGGGCCCCACGGCCACACGGGCCGCTGCGGTGGAAGCTGCTGTGGCCTCCCTGGACTCGCTGGCGGCCCGGGCCCAGGGTCCCCCCAGCCCGGCCCTCCTGAGCGCTCTGGCCTACGCCTATCAGGATGTGGGGATGATCCAGGGGCACCCCACGTCGGCGAACCTCGGGCGGATCGACGATGCGGAGTCCAGCTTCGAGACCTCCCTGGAACTGTGGGCCCGACTCATCGCGGCGCGCCCGGACGACCTGCAGGCCCGCCTGGAGGCCGTGGAGACACAGGTCCTCCTGGCAGACATCCACCGGGCCCGGGGGGACAACACCCGGGCACGAAGGGTGCTCCAGGTAGCGGAGCTCTCCCTGGATTCGCTGGATGCCCGGGAGGAGGGGCTGGGGGCGCTTTCGGTCCGTGCCATGGTCTACGAGCGGCAGTCCCACCAGGCGGAGCTGCAGGGGGACCTTTTCACCGCCACCGAGTACGCACGGCGCAGCACCGCCCTGGCCCGGCAGGCGGCGGAACTTGCCCCGGAAGAGCAGCGCATGGGTGCCCTTGAGGAGATCGTCCTGTCGCTGCAGACGGAATCGTTCCTGAACTCCAAGGCCGCCCGCCACGACGACGCCATCGCCACCCAGCGCAGGGCGGCCCTCCTGGCGGACTCCCTTGTGCAGCTCCCCGGGGCCACCCAGCGGATGCTGGGCATCCAGGCAGGGGCTTGGAACCAGCTTGGTTGGCGCCACAACGACGCCGATCGCCCCGATGAGGCCGAGGAGCCCTTCACCCGGGCCATCGGGATGGCCAGGGAGATCGTCCGCTCGGACTCCAGGAACGTGGGCGCCCTCGCGGCCCTGGGACAGTTCCTGGAGGGGCGGGGGCAGGCCCGGATCCGGGGGGAGCGCTGGGAGGGGGCGCTGGAGGACCACGCGGAGGCCATCGAGATCCTCACGCCCACCCTGGGCATCCATCCGGCCACCATCTTCGTGGTGGCCCAGGCCCACCGGCAGCGGGGAGAGGCGCTGAGCCGGCTGGGACGCTGGACCGAGGCGGAGGGAGAGTACGACCGGGCGGTGGGCATGGCCGAGGACCTCCTCCAGAGGGATACCACCTTCGTACCCGGGCAGAAGGTCCTGGCCCTGGCCCACCTGAGTCGGGCCCTGCACCACAGGCTCCGGGTGTCGGCCACCGGTGATTCCGGCTTCTGCGGTCCGGGGGGTCGGTCGGAGGAACTCGCCATGGAGTACTGGACCCCCCTCCGGGAGCGGGGGCAGACCGCGCCGGGGGAGGAGGCCATCTGGACCGATTTCCAGGACATGATGCCCCGAGGCATCTGCGGTGAGGGGTGAGGACCTCCTGGTCGGCCGGGGTCGTGCCCGCCTCTTTCTACTATAGACCCGGGAATTGACCGCCCAGAGAGAACCCTCACCCCCTATGGGGGTAGACGAAACAGCTTGAAGGCCCCTGCGACCCTCCCCCCATCGGGTCCCAGGGTGTATCATCCCCCGTCAAGCTGAGTCCCGGTGCCCCCGGGTGGCCGGCGTCAAACCGCAGTCGCAAAACGCATTGGAGGCAGTGATGGAAGGAATGGCAGGCGAGACCGGCGGCAAGTGTCCGGTCATGCATGGTGTGCGCACCGTGATGACGGGTGGTAGCCGGTCGAACCGCGACTGGTGGCCCAATCAGTTGAATCTCTCGGTGCTCCACCAGAACTCCCCCGTGGCCGATCCCATGGGTCCGGACTTCGACTACGCCGCCGAGTTCAAGTCGCTGGACCTGGCCGCCGTGCGGCGGGATCTCCACGCCCTGATGACAGATTCCCAGGACTGGTGGCCGGCGGACTACGGCCACTACGGCCCCTTCTTCATCCGGATGGCCTGGCACAGCGCCGGCACCTACCGCACCGCCGACGGCCGGGGGGGCGCCTCCTCCGGCACCATCCGCTTCGCGCCGCTGAACAGCTGGCCGGACAACGGCAACCTGGACAAGGCCCGCCGGCTCCTGTGGCCCATCAAGCAGAAGTACGGCCGGAAGATCTCCTGGGCGGACCTCATCATCCTCACCGGTGATGTGGCACTGGAGTCCATGGGTCTGAAGACCTTCGGCTACGCCGGGGGCCGGGAGGACTTCTACGAGCCGGAGGGGGACATCTACTGGGGACCCGAGGCCGAGTGGCTGGGGGACGCACGCTACACCGGGGAGCGGGACCTGGAGAAGCCCCTGGCCGCCGTGCAGATGGGGCTCATCTACGTGAATCCTGAGGGACCCAACGGAAAGCCGGACCCGCTGGCTGCCGCCCATGACATCCGCGACACCTTCGATCGCATGGCCATGAACGACGAGGAGACCGTGGCCCTGATCGCCGGGGGCCACACCTTCGGGAAGTGCCACGGGGCCGGCGACGTCTCGCTGGTGGGCCCGGAGCCGGAGGGGGCCATGATCGAGGAGCAGGGGCTGGGGTGGCTCAACCGCCACGGCACGGGCCGGGGCGTGGACACCATCACCAGCGGCCTGGAGGGCGCCTGGACCCCCACCCCCACCCAGTGGGACAACAGCTACTTCGACATGCTCTTCGGCTACGAGTGGGAGCTGACGAAGAGCCCGGCAGGGGCCTGGCAGTGGACCCCCACCGACGCATCGGCGGCCGCCCTGGTGCCGGACGCCCACGATCCGACGAAGCGCCATGCCCCCATGATGGCCACCACCGACCTCTCCCTGAAGTTGGATCCGGTGTACCTCCCCATCTCCCGGCGCTTCCACGAGAACCCCGACCAGTTCGCGGACGCCTTCGCCCGGGCCTGGTTCAAGCTGACACATCGGGACATGGGGCCCATCTCCCGCTACCTGGGGCCCAACGTCCCCTCCGAGGAGCTGCTGTGGCAGGATCCCGTCCCCGCCGTGGATCATGATTTGGTGGATGCGGATGACGTCGCCGCCCTGAAGGCGAAGATCCTCGATTCGGGGCTCTCCATCGGGCAGCTGGTGGCCACAGCCTGGGGCTCGGCGGCCACCTTCCGGGGCTCCGACAAGCGGGGTGGGGCCAATGGTGCCCGCATCCGGCTGTCCCCTGCGAAGGACTGGGAGGTGAATCAGCCCGGGAAGCTGGCCCGTGCCATGGAGATCCTGGAGACCATCCAGGGGGAGTTCAACCGGGGGCAGACCGGCGGGAAGAGGATCTCGCTGGCAGACCTCATCGTCCTGGGTGGGTGCGCGGCGGTGGAGGCGGCGGCGAAGCGGGGAGGCGTGGAGGTGCAGGTACCCTTCACCCCCGGCCGGACCGATGCCTCCCAGGAGCAGACCGACGTGGAATCCTACGCGGTCCTGGAGCCTGTGGCCGACGGCTTCCGGAACTATCTGAAGGCGGACTACTCCGTGTCGCCGGAAGAACTCCTGGTGGATCGGGCCCAGCTCCTGACCCTCACGGCTCCCGAGATGGCGGTGCTGGTGGGAGGACTCCGTGTCCTGAACGCCAACCATGGCCAGTCAAGGCATGGCGTGTTCACGGAGCGTCCGGAAACCCTCACGAACGACTTCTTCCGGAACCTCCTGGACATGGGCACCGCCTGGAAGCCGGTGGCCGAGGGGGCCAATGTCTTCGAGGGGACCGACCGGGCCACAGGGGATGCGAAGTGGACCGCCACCCGGGTGGATCTGGTGTTCGGCTCCAACTCGCAGTTGAGGGCGTTGGCGGAGGTGTACGGGGCGGACGACGCCTCGGAGACCTTCGTCCACCAGTTCGTGAAGGCGTGGGACAAGGTCATGAACCTGGACCGGTTCGAGCTGGTCTGAGGAAGGGGCGGACCCGGGGGACACAACTCCCGGGCGCCCGGTCCCAGGGTCCGGATCCGGATCCTGGATGACGGAGGGTGGCGTTCCGGGGTGACCCGGGGCGCCACCCTTTCCGCATTGGGGTGCCGACGGAACGGGCTGGCCCACGGAATAGCTCGCCGAGGAAGCCTCGCCGACGGGGTGGACCGCCCCTCCCGGCGGCGGACTCACTCCACCGGTGCGGCCTGGAACATCCCGTGGAACCCCAGGGGCATGGCGTGGGGGGCCTCCGCCCGGGCCAACTCCTGCAGTGTGGCAGCGTCCAGGACCAGGAGGAAGGAGCCCTCCTGCCGGGCATCCAGCACCACCGAGAGGAGGATCCCGTCATCCTCCGCCGGGTCCCCCTCTCCCCCCCGGGAATCCCCATCCGGAGGGCTCGCCTCCCCGGCCTCCGGAGGGCGTGGCACGAAGACCGGCTCCCCGGGGAAGCACCCCTCCGCGTACCAGGTGAGCGCCTCCCCGGTCCCCACGTCCAGCTTCACCAACTGGTCCGTGAAGTGCCCCGGAACCCGGTTCCCCACACCCCACACATACCGGTAGCTCCGACCGGTCCGCCCCTCGTTGATCCGGGGAAGCTCCACGCTCCCGGAGGCCAGGACCTCCTGGGTGGCCGTGCCCTGCTCCGGATCCAGTCGGAAGCGCCAGGGACGGGCGGTGATCAGCTCTCCCGAGCCCTCCCGGAGGCGCTCAAGGAAGAGGGTGTCGATGATGGCCGGGTCCTCGTATCCCACCAGATCCACCACCACCTCCTCCCTTCCCTCCACCTCCTCCACGAAGGCGTTGATGTGGTGGAAGGCGAAGAGGGGCGGGCCGGTGCAGCATCCCAGGTGTCGGCCGGTGTCCCGGTCGAAGAGCTGGAACCGGGTCCCCCGCTGCGGCTCCCACCGGTAGTTCCGGATGAAGGGCTTCCCCGAGAAGAGGAGCTCCACCGGGTTCACCACCAGGGGAAACTCCGCCAGCACCAGATGGCGCTCCGTCATGGCGAAGCTGTGCATGTACGCCGGACGATCCACCTCCAGAGAGGTCAGCAGCTCCCGGGTGCGGCTTCCCGGGTCCAGCCGGTAGAGGTGGTAGGTGCTGGTGAGTCCGAAGGCGGTGAGGTAGTTGTATAGCGCCCCGGAGACGGGATCGATCTGCGGATGGGCGGTGGTGAGGACCCCCTTCAGGTCGTCCTGGAAGTCCACCACCCCCAGGGTCTCCAGCGTGCCGGGATCGAAACGGATGGGGAGCGGGGTCTCGGTGAGGGCGGCGAAGCCATCCCCCATACGGACCACATTGATGTTGGCGTTGTCCGTCACCGGGGGGCGGAAGGTGGCCATGACCCGCCCGAAGAGCGATACGCACGGGTCCGTGGCGAATTCCGAGCGGCGGATCCGTCCGCTCTCCATCGCCTCCCGTCGGGACTGGGACTCCAGGAAGCGGTTCGCGTAGGCCACGGTCCCATCCTCCACGGTGAAGGCGTGGAGCATGGCCAGCCCATCAAACCAGTGGTTGTAGGAGCGCCCCCCCACCTCGAAACGGGCGGGGCCATTCCGGATCAGGGTTCCCCTGAGCCACGGGGGGAGTGTGCCCTGCACCGGGAGGGAGGCCACCTGCACCTCATGATCCAGGGAGCGGAGCCCCAGCGAGTAGGGTGCCTCTGTCATCGAGGGAGCCGTGGGAAGCGGGGAGGGTTCAGCCGGGGTGTCCGGAAGATGGAGCGGAAGGACCCGCCTCACCAGATTGGACCAGGAGGACCGCGGGGCCCGGTCCAGGAACGACTCTTGCAGTTGAGACTCCGGGACGGGGGGCCGCTCCCCCGTTCCCCGTCATTCCCGCCGGAGTCACGATGGCCAACAGGCCCGATTCCACCCCGAAGCACAGGATCCTCGAGGAGAGAGCGTCCTCCATGGGGATTTCCGTGGGGGAGCGGGTCCCCGGTTGGCGCGGCGTCCTCCTCCGTTCCGGGCACTGGCAGGCAGTGGGGATCATTACCCTGATGTCCGTCCTGGTCTCGGTGCTGGTGACCGTGGCGGTGGTCCTCACCATGGGGAATATCGAGACCCTCCCCCTGGACGTCACCGTGGCGGTTCTGGTCCCCCTGGTGGTGGCCCCCCTGGTGAGCCATCGGGCCATGGGCCTCCTCTATGAGCTGGAGGAGTCCAGGGTGCTCCTCCACCAACTGGCCATCCGGGATGGGCTGACGCAGCTCTACAACCGCCGCTTCTTCATGGGGAGGTTGGACACCGAACTGGAGCGGGCCCGGCGGGAGGGGAACCCCATCTCCGTTCTACTCATGGACCTGGACCACTTCAAGTCCATCAACGACCGGTTCGGCCACGCCACCGGCGATGAGGTCCTGGAGCGGCTTCGCCTCGGTGTTGATCCACGCCACCCGCCCGTACGATCTGGTGGCCAGGCATGGGGGAGAGGAGTTCGTGGCCCTCCTCCCCGGGGCTTCGCTGGAGGAAGCACAGGTGGTGGCCGAACGGGTCAGGGAGGCGACCCGGCAGATCCGGTTCAGTCTGCCGGGGGATGGGCCGGGCATGCAGCATGGCCTCACGGTGAGCCTGGGGATCAGCGGACTGGGGGGAGTGGAGGACAGTGGTGCCGCCCTGCTGGAACGGGCCGACCGGGCGGTGTACGCCGCCAAGGCAGGGGGGAGGAACCGGACCGTGTGCATCCCCCCCGGGGGCCGGGGGGAGTGGGGCGATGCAAGGGGAGCGGACCCGCCGGAGTCAGGCCGCCAGGGCCCAGATGCGACGGAGGGCGGAGACGAGACGGGGAATCCCCCCCTCTCGCAGGGTACCCCGACCCTGGGCGGCCGTCCGGGGGGAGGGGAGGAGGGTGACCAGGGCCGCCGGTGAGGCGTCGCGCCAGCGGCGAAGCCCCACCTGGTCTCCGGTGACCCTGGAAATCAGGCGGAGCTGCTGCTCCACCCTCGAGCGGTGGGTATGGTGCCTGAAGGGAGGAAGGAGGAGGAGGAGTTCCCGGGCTCCAGCCAGGTCCCCCCGCCCCACCAGCACCTCCGCGGCGAACATGAGCACCCGCACCCGGTCCACATCGTCCGGATAGCAGGCGGCGGAACGCACTGCGTCCCGCACAGCCCGGGCGCCTGCACCGCCACGGGCGAGATGCTGTGCCCGCTCCTCCAACGCCACCCCGGCGGTCTCCAGGTCACCCGCCCGGCGGGCCCTTCCTGCCAGCGGTCCCAGGAGGGGCACCGGCTCATCCGCCAGCATCGCCTCCCCCAGCTCTGCCAGCCGGCAGAGGGTGGAGTCCCGGGGAGCGCACTCGACGACGCGTCGATAGGCCAGTCTCGCCCCCTCCCGGTCCCCCTTCTTCCGGCGGAGGCGCCCCTCGTGCATGGCGAGCCGCGGACACCCGGGCTCCAGGCGCACCGCCTGGTCCAGCAACTGGAGGGCCTCGTCCAGGTGCCCTCCCAGCTCCTCCTGCCCGATGAGAGCCAGGAGTGCGGCGGACAGTCGCCCCATATCTCCGGTCCCCAGGCAGTCCAGCACCCGGAGGGCCAGCGCCGCCCCTCGCCCCACCCCCCGCTCTGCCTCCCGGACCGCCCGACGGCAGAGGAACCCCGCCGCCGGATCCCCCTCCAGACAGCAGGCGATGGCGGCCACCGTCAGCCCCGTACCACCGGAGCGAGGGGAGCCGCCGGGCACCACGGGGAGGGGGAGATGGAGACCGGGGGGAGGAGACACCGATGGTTGGTCCCGGGGACGGAGGCCCGGAGCTGTCGGGCCTGTGATTGAGAATTGTTCTCAACCTTATCGACACACATCCCTCGGGTCAAGCGTGCTCTTCACCGGCTGGCACCGACCCCGCCGTCCTCTTCGACCTGGGGCGCACCGGGGGCCGCAGGGATCCACCACTCCGCTCCGGCGCTCCCGGTTGGATGCGGCCACGGAACCCGGTTGGATGCGGCCACAGAAGAGGGGGGGGCGCACCACTGGGCACCGAGGGCCGACCGGAACGACAGAGGGTCCCTGGACCTCTGTCCAGGGACCCTCTTCCAGGGGATCCGGCGGCAGAAGCCGCCGCATCCCCTTCGCCCGGGCAGCGGAGCCCGGGGCCGCCAACCGCTACGGGCGGGGGCGGGGGGCGTCGGTGGTGTAGGTGCCGCACACCGGGCTACCGCCCCGGATCTCCACCGTCACGGACTCCGCCTGACAGTTGTGATCCTTGTTGTGGGCGCAATCGGTGGCCGCACAGGAGGCGACGTGGGCTGGATGGGAGGCAGAAGCCTTCTGGGGCTCGGCCATGGTCGAGATCCTCCGTCTGATGGTTCAGGGGTGGGACAAAACCGTATGCATCCAAGTTCGCCACGACCCGGAAGTGACGCAACCCCAAGCACTTACCGTGATCCAGATGAAACCGGGACTCGTTCTCAAGTAGCGCGGCGGACAGCTGATGAACATCCATTACCAGTAACCGCAGGCCCTGGTTCCACCCCCTTCTTCCAGCTCTTCCCGGGGTGGCCGGCAGCTCCTGCCTGCCGCCCGCGATGCTCCGGATCCCGGAGGTCCGGCCGGCCCGGCTACTCCCGGGGATCTTCGTCCCGCTGTCCTTCCTCAAGCACAGGGTCTTCGAACAGGTGTCGGAAGTACCGCTCCGGGGCCTCCAGGAAACTCCGGGTAAAGCGGTAGTGCTCCGTATCCCGATAGTCCACCGTCTCCAGGCTCCCCCCTTCGAGGCTCACGACCCTCGAGCCGGGGAGGGAAAGGAGAATGGGCGAGTGTGTGGCGATGACGAACTGGGCAACCCGCCGGGCGGCCAGGGAGTGGAGGATCCCCAGGAATGCGAGCTGCCGCTGTGGCGAGAGCGCCGCCTCCGGCTCGTCCAGGATGTACAGCCCATCCTCGAACCGGTTCTGGAAGAGGGCCAGGAAGGCCTCTCCGTGGGACTGGTGGTGGAGAGACCGGCCCCCGTAGGCCCGAAAGGTGCTCCCCACCTCCTCGAGATGGGTGGCGAAGTTGAAGAAGGTCTCGGCCCGGAGGAAGAAGCCGTCCCGAACCTTCTGCCCCCACGTCAGCGCCAGTGCCCGACCCAGCACATGGCCCTCGTCGTCCTCAGCGTAGCGGTACTCCCGGGCGCCCCCCCGGGAGGAGAAGCCGCAACTCCAGGCCAGCCCCTCCAGGAGCGACGACTTCCCCGTCCCGTTGTCCCCCACCAGAAAGGTGACGGGGGTCTCGAAGGTGAGTTGAAAGTCTCCGGAGAGGATGGGCAGGTCGAAGGGGTGCTCCCCCGGCAGGACCCGATCGGGGCGAAGCGCCACCTGGCGCAGGAAGGGGCTGCCGGTGGGCATCGATCAGCCGTTCTCCAAGGGTGGACCTGTCATGCTCGTGAGGCAGGGGGGGAGGCGTCTCTATCCGGGGAGCAGTAGACGCCCTCAAGATGGCGGAATCGTGTGGTCCAGGCGAACCGCTCCGGTGCAGGGGAGAGGCTGGAGTCGAACCTTCTGTCTCCGGGACAAGAGCGCCCTCCCCATGACCTCGGGGAGGGCGCCCTCGCCTCGGAGCGTGGCCTGGCGCCAACCTGGTAGGCTCAGCTGGTGATGTTGGGGTTCGAGAACCTCTCTACGTTCGGGAGGGGCATGCAGGTGGTGGGGCCGTAGGGCTCGGCCTTGTGGTTCAGTCCCGTGGGGAACGGGAGGTCGTGTCGCAGCTTGTCGTTCAGGCGATGCCCCTCCAGAAAGAGTTCCCGACTTCTCTCCTCCAGGACCTGAGCCAGGATCGTCGCATCGTCGAGGCTCGAAGGAGAGTAGAGCGGCAGTCCGTGGAAGGCCCTCAACTCGTTGATCCGATCCACGGCGGACTGTCCGAGTTCCGCTTCCGCCACGATGAGCCTGGCCTCCCGCCACGACGCCAACGGAATGGGGGAACTGGCGGTGGGGTACTTGGTCTGGAGGAAGAGTTCGGTGAAGTTGTCATGCCCAACCTCCCCCGTATCCGTCGACTCGACCCGGGTGTCCATCTCCCCTTCGATGGTCAGGCCACGATAGGCGGGCGCCACCGACAGATATCGGTTTCTGTTGGAACTCACCCATAGACGGTTGTGGCGCCTCCCGGTCACCGTGGAATAGGTGGCGTCCCGGGTGAAGCCCTCCGGCACCTGCCGGGCCAGTTCAGCCGCTTCGGCGTCCCGCCCGAGGTTCAGCAGGACTCGAGCCCTCCCCACCCGTGCCGTATTCAAGAGCGATTCGTCCCCTGCCTGCGCAGCCAGGGCCAGTGCCGTCGCAAACCGCTCGTCCGCCAGTTCCAGCACTTCCGAGGGAGGGAGCACAGGACCTCCGGCGATGGCCGCTTCGCAGAAGCCTTCCCCCAACATGGTCAGGGCATAACCCGCGTAGGCGGCCAACTGCGCCTGAGCCTGGGTCTTGTTCAGGGGGAGCTCCGCCTCATCGAATGCTCCGATCCGTTCGAAGGCGTCATCGGTCATGAAGCGCGCCCTGGAGAGAGCGAGATAGAAGCCCAGGTTGCTCGAATCGACGCTGGTCTGACAGGGCCCGGTCCAGGTGTTCAGTTCTTCCAGCTTGGCCCCCCACACGTTGTAGTTGCGCCAGAAGGATGATGAGATGACCTCATCCGCCAGGATGGCCGTTCCTTCCACATACTGGCCCACAGCACACTCCACCTCGCCGATGGCACCCACCAGCAGACTGGCTGCCATCTGCGGATTGTCGAGGCTCTCCGCGGTAACGGCCCCCGGCACCTCCACCTCGAGAAGCGACTCGCACCCTGTGAGTACTGCAACGTAGAGGGCCAGGGCAACGACCATCCCCCTCGGGTTGATCCCGCGGAACTCCCTTCTTTCTGGCATTGGCATCACGCCCCCCATAAGTCTCGGATTCATGATTTCAGAAGCTCAGACGAACGGTCATGACCGCTGTCGACAGCGGTGGCATGACGGTCTGGAAGCCGGTGGCGAGACTCCCGGTTCCCCGGGTTTCCGGGTCCCAGACCTTGCCGTTCCCGAGAGGCACCGTGATCAGGCCGGAGCGGGGTGTATCCCACCCCTCCTGCGCGGTCCAGAGCATCATCAGGTTCCGGCCGGCCAGGGAGAGCGATCCCCGGCTGGCCCCGATGGCCCCCACCCAGCCCTGTGGGAGGGTCCACGTCGCGGAGACTTCCCGGAGCTTCGCGAAGCCGGCGTCGTACATCCCCAGGGGGTTCCGCCCGATGGCCCGGTATGCCATGAAGATGGGGTCGTCCTGCTGACGGCAGGCCCGGGAGGTGCAGTAGCTGGTATGGGCTGCCGGGGCGGTGGCATCCAACTGCTTGTGGCCCCCCGAGGCATCCACCGACGCAGACAGCTGCAGATTGCGCCAGAGGGTCAGGTTGTGGCTCATGTTGAAGGTCCAGGTGGGCTGGGAGTGGCCCCATCGCACCAGCGGCGCCTCGGAGCAGGGCACCGGAGCCCCCCCCATCTCCCGCCCGGTGGGGCCCGTGCCGCCATCGCACAGGAGGTTGGTGACGGCTCCCCTGGACCCGTTCACGAAGTCCGCCGAAAGAACTTTCCGCCAGTACAGATCGGCAATGGAGAAGCCCCTGATGTTCTGGCTGAAGCCGGTCCCCAGACCGGTCTGCCCTCCCAGGTCATCGATCCGGTTCCGCATGGTGGCGAAGGCGACACCGAAATCCCATCCAAGACGCTCTCCCTCCAGGACCCTGGCATTCAGGGAGATCTCGTTCCCCCAGGCGCTCACCTGCCCGATGTTGACGATCTGCGTCCCGGTGAAGCCCTCGGACGGAGGGAGGGTCCGCCCCGCCATGGCATCCTTCACCACACGGTCATACCGGGTGTAGACGATCTGGAGTCGGTCATCCAGGAGACCGAGGTCGAAGCCCACCTCCAGCTCCTCGCTCCGCTCGGGCTTCAGCGCCGAGTTCCCGATCGCGTCCGGTGCCACCCCCGGCTGATCGCCGGTTCCCGTGACGGGAGAGTACAGCCGCACCGCCGCGAAGGTGCTGGGCTGCTGACCGGCGGCACCCCAGGCTCCCCGGAGGCGGAGCTGGCTCACCCACGGCACGTCGAAGAACGACTCCTCGTGCATCACCCAGGTGCCGCTGAGCTTGGGATAGATGGCGGCGTCGTAGTCGGCCCCGAAGGCGCTGTTGTCGTCCGCTCGGACGGCCCCCGTCAGGAAGACCCGGTTCCGCCAGTCGAACTGCTGCTGGACGAACACCCCAACGGTGGCGTTCTCCTCGAACTCCTCACCCCCGGTGCGGATGGCCCCCGATGACACCGTGGTGAGGACCGGCGCCGCGAACTGCTGACCGGACGCGTTGATGGTCCGCCGCTGCACCCGGTAGGCCTGGAAACCCACCGAGGTGGTGGAGCGGATCTCCCGGGGCAGGTCGAAGGAGGCCGACGACCCGTAGTCCAGGGTGAAGACAGTGTTGTTCTCGTTGGTGACGGTCCGGGAGCCAAGGCTCAGCCCCGCCCACCAGTGGGCCGCCCCGTCAGGGTGCCGGGGGTAGAGCACCGACGTCTGGGTCTCCCCCACGTCCAACCCCACGATGAGCCGGTTCGTCAACCATTCCGCCGGGGTGAAGTTGAGCTGGAGACTCCCGGTGGTGCGGCCGATGCCGCTCCGGGCGTCCACCTCCTCCGAGCCCTCGGGAGGCGCGTTCAACCACCCCCGCCATTTGGTGTTGAGGTTGGCCGGCCCCCCCCAGACCAGGTTCCCGAAATGGTCGGTGGGGTTCGTGACCTGGGCCGCCCGGTAGTTCCGGTCCACATAGGCAAGGCTGATCTGGGCATTGAGCTTGTCCGAGATCGTTGCATCGATGTTGGAGCGGAAGGAGAAGTTCTTTTCCCAGTTGTAGGGAATGACCCCCACCTGGTCGGTGTACCCTCCGCCCATGAAGTAGCGGATCCGCTCGGATCCCCCCCTGAGGCTCAGGTCCACCGTCTGCAGATTCCCGTACTGGAAGGGATCCCCCCAGGGGCCGAAGTCCCGCTCCTGGGCGTAGAGGTTGATGCTGTCCAGCGTTCCCGCAAAGGGGTCGCCGGTGTAGCTCCACCCCACCCGTCCCTCTGGATCAGGGAGCCAGTGGGTCCCCAGCCGCACGCTCATGTCGAACTGGGGAGCGCCTGAGACCCCCCGCTTGGTGACGATCTGGATCACACCGTTGGAGGCTTCGGTCCCATACAGGGTGGCCGCGGCGGGCCCCTTGATGATCTCGATGCTCTCGATGTCCTCGAGGTTGATGTCATCCAGGCGGCTCACCCGGCTCCCACCCCGCTGCGTGGGTCCCGTATCGTGCCGGTTGTCCATGCGGACCCCGTCGATGTAGATCATGGGCTGGGCATTCAGCTCCATGCTGGTGACGCCCCGGATGTGGATGGGGGCCCCCGCTCCCACCGTCCCGGACTGCCCCATGAGCTGCACTCCCGGCGAGCGCTGGGCGATGAGCTGGTTCACGCTGGTGGCGGGGGTGGTCTCCACCAGCCGCTCCGCCGCGATCCGCTCCACCACATTCCCCACCGCCCGGCGCTGGGTCTGCCCGGCCACCCCGGTGACCACCAGCTCGTCCATGGCCATGACCTGCTCGGCCAGGGTGAACTCCACCATGGCCGGGGCATCCGAACCCACCAGCACCACCTGCTCGGCGGTGGCGAAGCCGATCATCTGCACCCGCACCGTCTGCTCCCCCGCGGGCACGCCGGCCAGAAGAAAGTCACCGGTGCTGTTGGTGAGGCCACCCAGCCCCGTCCCCGGGATGGAGACCTGGGCGCCGGCCAGGGGGCGCAACCCGGTGGAGGTGACCTTCCCCCGGATCGAGCCGGTGGCCTGGGCGGCAGCCGGAGCCGCGGTCCACGCCAATACGGCGAGCAGCGCCAGGAGCCGGAGCCCCGGGTGCACTCGCCTCGAACCCCTACTCTGTCTTCTGGTCATCCTTCCTCCTCCTGGAACGGTGTGTTTCGGGGGCTCCGGAAGCTCTCCGGGGCGCCGAAGATGCGAGCCCGCTGCTTCTGCTCAGGTGCTGGTTCTTCTCCATTTGAGGGGGGCGAACCTCCGGCGGAGTCAGGTGGAGGGACCATCCCCGATGACCAGCCACGTTCCCCGGAGGGGGCGCTGCTCCACCCCGGGGAGGGACCAGTCGCAGACGCCTTCGGGGAAGATCTGCTGGAGACGGGCGGATTCCTCAGGCGTGAGGGCCACCTGGTAGTCCGCGGGATCGATGGGCTTGAGCTGACACTTGATGATGTCGGTGCGGATGCTGGACCCGGCGACACCCCGGATGAAGGAGCCTGAGGGGTAGAGTTCCTGGCAGCGGCTGGGGACGTCCGAATCCAGCTGCTCCTCCACGATCCTCTCGGGGGTCCCCCTCTCCCCACGGGGGGTCCAGCAGGCGTCCACCAGGTCGGAGGGGCGGCTGCGCCGCACCCGTTCAATGGGGGTCCCCGCTCCCGCATCCCCCTGCAGGGCGGTGAGCCAGGCATCCATCTGGCCCAGGGCCTCCTGCAGGAGGGGGTCGTCCATGGAGTAGAGGCCGTAGCGGTCCCCGTCCACGGTGAGCATGACCCAGTTGTCCCGGTGGCCGTTGGCCTTGATGAGCCGCTCCTTCGTGGAGAAGGAGAAGAAGCGGGGGTGCACATTCCCCCCGGGCTGCATGTCGGCGTAGCCCCGGTAGTCGATAACGGGGGTGTAGGCCAGCCCTCCCCCTCCGTTCAGGAGCCGCCCGGTCTCATACGCGGCCCGCATGGCGATGGGGTCGGCCACGGTCCGGGTGGAGGTGACGTTCCCGTCCAGGTCGTATCCGCCGATCCGCTCGTTCAGCTCCAGGAACTGGGCGGTGGTGATGGCCCCGTCGTTCAAGGCCTTCAGGCCGTACTGGATCCCCACATTGTCGATGGGACGGCGCACGAAGCCGGTCTCCGGATTCCGTCCGAAGACGTTCACATGGTGCTCGAAGATCTCGCAGCGGGCCCCCCCGGGATTGGTCTCCGGGTGGTAGCGCATGGAATCCGGGAGGACGTCGGGACAGGCCTCACCAACCCGGATCCGCTGGGCGTGCCCTCCCGGCTGCCCGATGAGCTGCATGATGTCCAGGTTGACGAACCCGGTCACCGCCAGCTTCTCCTGGTCGGTCCAGGGCATGGAGGGGTTCGACCCGAAGTAGGTCAGGAGGAGGCGGGCGTCGCTGTTCCAGGGGGTGGTGGCGAACTGGACGTCTGGGTAGCTGCACCCGGCCATCACACCGTCGAAGATGCCGGGGTAGTTGTCCGCGATCTGGAGCCCCTGGTAGGCGCCGCCGGAGCACCCGCTGCCGATGGCGAAGAGGGGCGGCCCGAAGGCCTCCACGAAGCGCTCCTTCACCAGCATGGCCGTTTCCGCCGCCAGCAGGTCGCTGCAGTTGTTCCCGAAGACGTTCAGCGAGGAGGAGGCCACGGCGTAGCCCTTCTGGAGGAGGACGTCCCCCCGGACCCCCCCCGTCCGGCCCCCCTGTCGGTACCATCCCCCCGGGCACCCCCCCCCGAGGGTATAGACCAGGCGGCCGTTCCACCCGGCGGAGCGGGTCAGGGGCCCGGGCTCCGGCTCCGCCACCGGATCGTGGAGCATGGCGATCTCGTAGATCCCCCGGTTCGCCGTCCCCGTCTCGACCCGGACGATGTACGGGGCCTCCACCCCCAGCGTGTTGGTGATCCGGGCCAGGTCGGCGGGATAGGCCGAGCGGTCCACCAGGGGGAGGAGCTCCCCAGCGGTGTTCCGGTACGCGTAGTCCACGCGCCGGGCCACCGAGCAGTGCTCGTCCAGGGGAGCCCCGAGCATGGTCCCGTCCACCAGCTCGAAGGCCGTGCTCTCACACAGGAAGGGGGTCTCGTGGGGCCCCGAGAAGACCGGGCCGGTGACGGGGTGGTTGGTGAGGACCAGGGTGGTCGCCGCCCCTCCTCTCCGGACCTCCAGGGTGTTGTCCCCCATCTGCATCCCCTCAACCAGCCCCACCAGGGCGCCCCCCGCCGGGTCCGGGGAGAATCCCGCCGCCACGTCGGTCCCGTTCAGGGTGATGGCCAGGTCATCGGTGGAGGCCGCCGGGGTGGCGATCCGGAGGAGGGCATCCCCCCCGGTCACCATGTCGGGCCGGCCGGAGAGGACCGTGACGGCCACGCTGGACGCCACGGTGTCCCCTGCGCACGCCGAGGTGAGGAGCGCTCCCAGGAGGGCCAGCGTCGACCCGGCGAGGGGGCGGCGGCGGGTGGCCCCTGTCCGCTCCGGGCTGCAGGGAGGTGGGTTGCGGTGCACCATCGGGACGACCGGGTTCCTGCGGGCCATGGGTGGCTCCTCCCTGGGGGTGTCGTGACGGCGGGATTGGTTTCTGCACTGGCCTGCTGCTTCCTGGATTCCCCTCACCACCCGATCACATAGCCGTCCCGGCGGGGGTCGGCGCCCCCGGTGAGGAAGCCGTTGACCCGGTCGATCCGGATGGCATTCATCCCCCCCACGCCGCTGGTCCAGTCCACCAGGTGTTGGGCGTCATGTCCCAGCGCCCGGAGCCCCTCCAGGACAGAGCCGGGGATCCTCCCCTCCATCCGCACCGTCTGCCCCCCCAGCTCCCACCGGAAGCGGGGGGACTCGATGGCGGCCTGCAGGTCCATCCCGAAGTCCAGGATCTTGGTGAGGAGCTGGGGCTGGGTCTGCCAGATGGTGGTGCCCCCGGGGGTGCCCAGGGCCAGGAAGGGGACGCCGTCCCGGGCCACCATGGTGGGGCCCATGTTCCAGCGGGTCCGCTTCCCCCCCTCCACGTAGGCGGGGCTGGAGGGGTCCAGCTCGAACCAGGACACGCCGTTGTTCAGGAGGACCCCGGAGCGCCCGCCCACCAGGCCGGCCCCGAAGCCGCCCCCCATGGTGGTGGTGACGGCGATCAGGTTCCCCCGACCGTCGGCCACGGTGTAGTGGGTGGTCCCCACCTGGTTCTCCCCCACCCGTTCCACGAAGGCGGCCCGGTCCGGGGTGATCCGACGGCGTTGTTCCGCGGCGTATTCCGGAGAGAGGAGGCGCCCCAGGGGGGCCTGCTCCTGCATGAAGTCGGGATCCCCCGCCCAGCGGGCCCGGTCCTCGGCGGCCAGCTTGATGGCCTCCACCATGTGATGGATGTAGGTGGGCGTGTTCAGCCCCATGGAGCGGATGTCGTAGCCGTCCAGGATCGCCATGATCTGGAGGATGGCCATCCCGCCGCTGGAGTTGGGGGCGGCTCCCAGGATCTCGTGCCCCCGGTATCCCACCCGGATGGGCGCCTCCCACGCCACCTGGTAGCCCACCAGGTCGGCCTCGGTGAGCACCCCTCCGTACTTCTGGTAGGCCCCGGCGATCTCCCGGGCGGTCTCACCCTGGTAGAAGGCCGGGTATCCCTCCCGGGCCAGCCGCTCATAGGTGGCGGCCAGGTCGGGATTCCGGACGATGTCCCCCTGGACCGGCGGGGTCCGGCTCCCCCCCCACCAGGCCCGGGCTCCCAGGCCATCCCAGTCCAGGAAGGGCTCCACCACCTCGGCGTGGCGGGCCGCCCCGAAGGCGGTGAGGGTGTACCCGTCCCGGGCCAGGCGGATGGCCGGCTCCAGGAGCTGGGGCGGGGTCATGGTCCCGTAGCGCCGGGAGAGCGCCTCCCACGCCGCCGCCGATCCCGGGACCAGCGCCACCAGCGGCCCCCGGTTGCCGATCCGGTCCTGGAAGTGGGAGGCCTGGAGGGCGGCCGGTGAGCGGCCTCCGAAGTTGAGGACGTGGGTGTCCCCAGTTTCGGCGGAGTAGAGGATCATCCACCCCACCCCACCCAGCCCCGACATCATCGGCTCCACCACCCCCAGCGCCGCCCCCACCGCGATGGCCGCGTCGAAGGCATTCCCCCCCTTCATCATCACCTCGATCCCCGCCATGGAGGCCGCCGGGTGGTTGGAGGCCACCATCCCCCGGGTCCCCCCCACTACCGGGCGGAGCACGGCATCCGGTGTCCCCTCCGGCTCCACCTGGGCGCCGGCTCCCGCAGGAAGGAGGATCAGGACCAGGACGAGCCCATGGAAGAGGGTCCGGCATCGGAGGGAGGGGCTCGCGGCCATGAGCGGTCTCCAGTGAGGCGAGGAGCCAGGAGGGACGGAGATTCCCTCCCGGGACGGCCCGGCCCAGGGGGGCTCCATGGGTCCGCTCCAGTACAACACGCGTCCGGCGACGTACTACCATGCGGGAAGGCCCGACCCACCCCGATCCACCAGGGGGCGTGGACGGGAGAGACCAGCGGAAGGGGCCTGATCAGTGGAGGGGGGGAGGCGGCGGCGGGTGCGACCCAGCAGATCCGGACCGGGGGGGGACGGTGGGTCCGTCCCTGCCTCTCAGCTCACGGGGCGTCCGGGGCTTCCGGCCCAGATGGATCCGCTGCCGGCCCATCTGGATCGCCCTGGAGCGACTCCGATTCGGGGCGGGCTGCCCTGAGAATGTCTTCAAGAGGAGGAGGAGGAGGAGGAGGAGAACGTACCGGGGCGGAAGCCAGCTTGCCCGTTATCTCCCAGATCCGCGCCAGGGAGCGGTAGTGCGCCTCATTCTCGTCAGAGGCATCCCGCCAGGCCCTCAACCGCTCCCGATCCCCAGGGTCCAGATCTTCCTGGAACGAGCGGACGATCAGGTCCTCCACCGGAGGTCGCGCTTCCATGCCGTTCTGTGCCTTCAGGGGGGTCACTGGCGCCGGTCCACAGGCAACAAGGGTAAACCCCCCAGCACTGTGGATCTACCCACGCGACCCACTGACCCCGGATCAGGGTCAGCTGACGGAACGGGTCCGCGCTGAGGGAAGGGGCGAGGCATCCAGGAAGGGGGCCAACCGATCCCGGAGCTCGTTCAGTGCAGCACTCATCTGGTTGGCCACGGTCTGCGGGGAGATCCCCAGGGCTTCGGCAATCTCCCGGTGGGAGAGCCCATGGAAACGGGCCAACTCGAAGACCTCCCGCCGACGGGGGGAAAGCCTGGCTATGGCGCGGTCGGCGGCCCGGCGAAGCTGATCGGCCTCCACCTCGTCGGACTGGTGCACTCCGCCGTCATCCAAGGACAGGGTGGTTCGTTCATGCCAGGCGGCCTTCACCCCGGCATGTCGCCGTTCGTTCAGCGCCAGGTTCCGGACGATGCGGAACAGGAGGCCCCGGGGCGTGGTCTCGTGCCTCCACCGCATCCGTCCCTCCCAGAGTCGCACGAATGCGGTCTGGGCGACATCCTCGGCCGCATCGAGGGTCTCGAGGAAGCCCGACGCGTAGGTGAGGACCGCCGACCAGTGGTGCGACATGAGGAGGGCGAGGGCCTGGGAATCCCCGGCGGCAAGCCTCGAAACGAGGTGCTGGTCTCCGTGGGCGGGCTGCTCCCCTGACCCTCCCGACCCCGAAACGGGTGTGGACATGATGCCGCCGGAGGTAAGGGTTTCAATATGTTACACTCTACTCCGCCGTTGCCCGCCATGTCAAAGGATTTCTGCGGCTGGACGGTAGATGGGGCTGCGTTGCGTGTTGAATGTCGTGGCGGCCCACCGCCCCCCCACCGGGCGATCCACTCCACTCTCCGAGGACCTTCTATGAGGATGCCCACACCGTTCCGTTGGATAGCCTCCGCCCTGATGGTCACCCTTTTCTGGGGCTGCTCCACCGAACAGGCCCCCACCACCTTCGACGAACTAGCGGAGGCGTCGCTGGCGCAGATCGAGGGGGAGATTCCGGCCACCGGTCTCTCGGCGCCGGTGGAGGTGCTCCGAGACCGGTGGGGGGTGCCCCATATCTACGCGCAGAACCAGGATGACCTGTTCTTCGCCCAGGGCTTCGTGCAGGCGCAGGACCGGCTCTGGCAGATGGACATGTGGCGGCGGGTGAACGAGGGGAAGCTGGCGGAGATCCTGGGGCCGGAGGCGTTCGAGCACGACCGGCTGGCCCGGCTGATCCAGTACCGGGGGTCGTGGGAGGAGGAGTTTGCCGTCTACCACCCGGAGGGGGAGGCCATCTTCCAGGCCTTCGCCGACGGGGTGAATGCGTACATCGCCGCCATCGGGGACGACCTCCCCGTGGAGTACCGGATCACCGGGCTCCGGCCGCTCCCCTGGACGCCGCAGAGCTCCACCGGGCGGGTGGCCACCGCCCTTCCCATCGGCGGGGCCCGGGCGGAGTTGCAACTGGCCCGGCGCATTCCCCGGGACGGCCTGGCCGCCGTGGAGCGCACGGAGCGGGTGGGGTTCGCCAACTGGATCCCCCTCCGGGTGCCGGAGGGGGTGGACCTCTCCCTGATCCCGGAAGCGGCGGTGGAGGCGCTGGGGCACTTCGACGACGACTTCCCCCGCCCTCCCCTCCTGCCCCAGTACCAGGAGTGGGCCAACGCCGTGGCCTCGGCGAACCTGGGCGCGGTGGAAACCTCGCCGGGGAGCAACAACTGGGCGGTGTCCGGCGACCTCACCGCCACCGGCCAGGTGATGGTGGTCAACGACCCCCACCGGGGGGTCACCAACCCGTCGCTCCGCTACCTGGTGCACCTGGACGCCCCGGGCTACAGCGTCATCGGCTCCACCGAGCCGGGGATCCCCGGGGTGGCCATCGGACACAACGGGAGCGTGGGCTGGGGGCTCACCATCGTGGGGACCGACCAGGCGGATGTCTTCGTGGAGCGGCTGAACCCGGAGAACCAGAGGCAGGCGCAGTGGGAAGGCGCCTGGTATGACCTGACGGTGGTGGTGGACACCATTCCGGTGCGGGGAGAGGCCCCCCGGGTGGTGGAGCACCTGTACAGCCGCCACGGGCCGGTCTTCCATGTGGACGAGGTGAACCACCTGGCCTACGCCGTGCGCTCCACCGCCAACGAGCCCGGGAGCGCCGGCTACCTGGGAGCGCTGCGGCTGGCGGAGACCAGCAACTGCCGGGAGTTCATCGACGCCCTGGCCTGGTACCACGCCCCCAGCGAGAACATGGTCTGCGGCGACACCGAGGGGAACATCGCCTGGCTGGCGGCGGCCCTCACCCCCCGGCGGGTGGGCCCCGACTGGTACGGCCGCCTCCCGGTGCCGGACACCGGTGGATACGGCTGGGACGGCTTCCGCCCCCACACCGAGCTCCCCCAGGAGTTCAATCCCCGCCGGGGGTGGGTGGGCACCGCCAACCACGACATCCAGCCCCCGGGCTACTCCCCCCCCATCATGTTCCGCCGGGGGCCCTTCTCCCGCTGGGACCGGCTCCAGGAGATGTTCGACGGCGCCGACAGCCTGACGGTGGAGGACATGGAGCGGATGCAGCACGACATCCAGCACCCCTGGTTCGCCTCGCAGGACGCCCCCCTTCTCCAGGGGTGGAACTCGCAGGACGAGGAGGTGGAGTGGGCCAGGCAGCAGATGCTGGAGTGGGACGGCCGGTATGAGCGGAGCAGCGCGGCGGCGGCGCTCCACGCCCGTTGGTCCCAGGAGCTGGATGATGCAGTCCGGGTCTCCGGGACCCCTCCCGCCGAGCGGAACCGCATGTCGGAAGAGGCCCTCGCCTCGGCGGTGGCCTGGCTGAGGGAGAACCAGGGAACGGACCGGAGCCAGTGGCGCTGGGGGCGGATCCAGCGGAGCGAGTTCCCCCACACCCTGGTGGCGGCCTGGGACCTCCCCGCAGTGGAGCGGAACGGGGGCGGAGGCACCATCGCCGCCACGGGGGCCACCTTCCGGGAGATCATCGACTTCTCGGAGCTGGACAACTCCCGGGTCACCAGCACCCCCGGCCAGTCCATGCAGCCGGGGAGCCCCTTCTACGGCAACCTCCTCCCGCTCTGGGGGAACGAGGAGTACTTCCCCCTCCTCTACACCCGCCCCCGGGTGGAAGCGGAGACCACGCACCGGCTCACCCTGCAGCCCTGACCCGCCCGCCCCCATCCACCCACCGAGGCCCCGTCGGCACCATGCCGACGGGGCCTCGCCCGTTCTCTTCAGCGGCATTCGGGCAGGGTGTCGCCCTGTCCCGGGGGGTCAGGCCCTACTCCCCCTCCTCCCTTGACTGGAACGTCACCGGAAGTGCGATCCAGACCGGAACGTGCCGATCCAGGTTCATGGCGGGCCTGAACCGGAAGGACTCCACCGCACGGAGGGCGGCAGCATCCAGGGGGGGATGCCCGGAGCTCTCCTGCACCCGGGCCTCCTGCACCACCCCGTCCTCATCGATGTAGACCAGCAGGCCCACCTGGCCGCCGATCCCCGCATCCCGGAGGACCGAGGGATATTCCCGCTGGAGCACCCGCTCCGCCTCGGAGGCGTTCCGGAGCGAGGGAGCCATCGTGAAGGGGGTCAGGACCCCCACCTCCCGGTCCAGGGCCGGAGGTGCCGGGGGCACGTCATCCACGGCCGGAAGATCGAAGACCATGTCCGAGATGGTGACGTCGTCGTCGATGATGGCGTCCGAGATCACGGGCAGCGCCGGCCGGGCGATGGCCTCGGGGGGCGGAGGGAACTTCAGCTCCGGCGGCAGCTCGATGGCCTCGATCTCCGACACCACGGTGGAGTAGTCCTCCGCCTGCAGCTCCGGGAAGAAGGCGAACACCATGAAGTGGAGCGCGGTGGCCACGATCATGGAGCCCCAGAGCCGGGATCCGAAGCTGCGCTTCAGCCGGTCGTTGGCGGACAGGGGAAGGCCAGGGGCGGGGGGATGGGCGAACATGCTCATGCGAACCTCCGGGCGGGGGGGAGGTGCGGGTGCCGGTGGGAATCCACCGGACCCATCGTGTTGCATGGTGGCAATCCGCCCGCCCATTGCACAAGGGATTTCGTGCGGCCCCCGGGGAGGCGGTCCTGGCCGGAGGGACCCATGGGGCTGGCAACGTGCTGTCCTGGGCCCGAGCCCCACGGGGCATGCGTCGGGCCCCGCCCGGGGGTGGCCCGCGGCCAGGAAGGTCGCCAGACTCCGGAAAGCCCCCGCCCCGCCTTCCCCGGCCAACGGCCGGCCCCGGGCACCCGTTCCTCCACCCCGCAGGCGACGCATGCACATCCTGGTGCTCAATACGGGCTCCTCCACCCTGAAGTTCGAACTGGTCCTCACTGACGCCGAGCACATGCAGGCCGGCCAGGACCGGCGGCTGGCCCGGGGGACGGTGGAGCGGATCGGGGGGGAGGCCATCCTGGAACTCCGTGTGGGGGAGGGACCGAAGCGGGTGGAGACCGCCCGCATCCCGGACATCCGTGGGGCGGTGGACTGGATCCTCCGCTGGCTGGCTTCCCCTGCGTCGGGGAGCGAACTGGCCAGTGTGGCGGAGATCGACGCGGTGGGGCACCGGGTGGTCCACGGCGGCGAGACGTTCCGGAGCTCGGTCCTTGTGGACGACGGCGTCCTGGAGGCGCTGGAGGACATGATCCACCTGGCCCCCCTCCACAACCCCTACAACCTCAAGGGGATGACGGCCATCCGGGAGCTTCTGGGCACCGGCGTCCCCCAGGTGGCGGTGTTCGACACGGCCTTCCACGCCTCCCTGCCGGAGCACGCCTACCTCTACGCCATCCCCTACTCCCTCTACCGGCGCTACAAGGTCCGGCGCTTCGGCTTCCACGGCACATCGCACCGCTACGTGGCCTGGCGCTACCGGAAGCTCCTGGACATCCCCCGGGAGAAGGTCCGCATCGTGACGCTGCACCTGGGGAACGGCTGCTCCGCCTGCGCCATCGACGGCGGGCGCTCGGTGGACACCTCCATGGGCTTCACCCCGCTGGAGGGGCTGGTCATGGGGACCCGCTCCGGGGACCTGGACCCGGCGCTCCTGGAGTACATCGGCGCCCGGGAGGGGATGGCCTCCGGCGAGGTGCAGGCCCTCCTGAACCGACAGTCCGGGCTGCTGGGGCTCTCGGGGCTCACCCACGACATGCGGGACCTCCTTGCGGAGGTGGAGGAGCACGACGACCGGAGGGCGAAGCTGGCCATCTCCGTGTTCTGCTACCGGGTCCGGAAGTACCTGGGGGCCTACCTGGCGGCCATGGGGGGGGCGGACGCCGTGGTCTTCGCCGGAGGGATCGGAGAGAATGCACCCGCGATTCGCCGGCAGATCGTGGAGGGGATGGAGTGGTTCGGCCTCCACCTGGACCCGGCGGCGAACGAGGCGGCGGTGGGTGGTCTCCCGGCCCGCATCTCCACGGAGGACTCCCGGCTGGCGGCCTGGGTGATCCCCACCGACGAGGAGCTCCTCATCGCCCGGGACACGTGGCGGCTGGTGGCGGGGGGGGACCTTCCACTGGAAGGCTCCGGACCCCTGATCGACAGGGCATAGCGATGACCAACGAACGGGCTCCCCTGGGTGCGTGGCGGTTCCTTCTGGGATCAAGCGTCTTCTTCGTTGTCTTCGGGGTCGCCATGGCATCACTCGGCAGCCTGCCACCGGCCTCTCTCTGGGAACTCTGGATCGGAGAGTTCCTTCTGGGCCGCCCACTGGACCAGGGGGAGGAGCGGCTCTACGACTTCTTCCGTGCGTACCGCGACGCCAAAGAACTCTTGCCGCTGGGGCCGATGCTGGGAACGGTCGACCAAGCCACCTGGGAGGCGTCGATCGGCCGGCGCGAGATGGAGCCGGCGTACCGCGTCTTCTTCGCCGGCGAGGTGGCGCGGCTGGGGATCGACGACGCCTTACGCACCTACCTGCCACATCTCGCTCCGGGGATCGGTGCGAGCGCTCTCCACGCGCTGATGCGGACCGCCTACGGGCTTGTGCGCCGCAACGAAACGGAGATCGCGATTTCGCTCGCCTATTGGGCGGCGACCTATCTGGAAATGCCGGCCCCGACGGGGGCCCCGCCCGTAACGCAGGATCCCGCCGATATCCTCGCCCGGGTCGCGGCCATTCCGATGATGCACGAACTCACCCTGCACGAGCTCCTCTGGCAGAACATGCGCGAGAGCGGGCGAACGCCGGACTTTGCGCCGGTGGTCGACTGGTTGGACATCGGCCCCGATACGCCGCGCAGAATGGCGGCGGCCTCGATCGCGCTGTTCGCAGCGACGCAAGACTTCTGCGCCCTGCACGCGGTCACGGGCATGCATTGGGTGCGGGTGGTGATGCCGTACTGCCCGGACGCGACGCCGATGCTAAGGCATTTCTGGCAGTGCATCGCGGCACTCATGGGCGAAATGCGCTTTCCCGTTTTGCCCGACACCGCGACCTTGGACCGGTGGCGGGACTTGCCGGCGCCCGGATGGGACGAGATCGAGGCCGCCGCCGAGGAAACCTTGCA
>Ga0076930_100521_pt1 | contig 35219 bp, 35 predicted proteins | sample HotLakConsoUCCRE_FD_71149 | JGI IMG/M metagenome (GOLD analysis project Ga0076930, IMG submission 71149) | Hypersaline microbial mat communities from Hot Lake, Washington, USA - Hot Lake Consortium UCC-RE (version 3) (version 3) ...
CCACGTTGGGCTCGATGGTGCAGAACGGAAAGTTCGCCGCCTGCGCCGCGGCGGTGCGCGTCAGCGCGTTGAACAGCGTCGACTTGCCCACGTTTGGCAAGCCCACGATCCCCATGCGAAAGCCCATGCGCCTCTCCCGGTCCTCAAGACGCGCTTCGCTTACGGGCGCGGCGGGGCGGGTGCAAGGCCGGTTGACCCCGGGCACGGGTGCACCACCCTGCGGGGCGGGACAGCGACAGGAGTGACCCATGCCCGATCTCGCCATCATCATCGGCGCCGGCCCCGGCCTCGGCGCCGCCCTCACCCGCCGCTTCGCCCGAGGCGGCTGCGCCGTGGCGCCCATGGCGCGCGATGCCGGGCGCCTGACGGACCTCTGCGCGCAGATCGAGGCCGGGGGCGGCACCGCCCGGCCCTTCGCCGCCGACAGCGCCGATTTCGCCAGCCTCCGGGCGGCCATCCATGAGGCCATCGCCTGGGCCGGACCGCCCGCGGCGCTGATCTACAACGTCAGCCGCTTTCTGGCCGTGGGGCCGCTGGAGCTATCCCCGGAGACGCTGGACGCGGAGCTGCGCGTCTCCGCCACCGCGGCGCTGGCCGCGACCCAAGGCGTGGTGCCCGCGATGCAGGCGGCGGGCCGCGGCACGGTGCTCTGGACCGGCGGCGGCACGGCGCTGAGGCCCCAGGGCGGATCGGGCTCGCCCTCGCTCACGGCGGGCAAGTCCGCGATGCGCGGGCTGGCGCTCTCCTCCGCGAAGGCGTTTCACGAGGCGGGGATCAATTTCCGCACGATCACGATCAACGGCGCCATCAAGGAGGACACGCCCTTCGCGCCAGCGCTGATCGCCGAGGCGTTCTGGGCGGCCTTCGACGCCCCGCGCGAGGCCTGGGTGGCGGAGGAGACCTTCGACGGTGGCTGAACCGCTTGGCGCAACGCGCAGACCATGAGAGCATGCCCCGACCCCGCCAGAGGAGCCCGGCCATGCAGCCCATCCCCTACCTCTTCTTCAAGAACACCGCCCGAGAGGCGTTCGCGACCTACGGCCGGATCTTCGGCGCGGAGCCCGAGATCATGGCCTTCTCCGACATGCCGGGCGACGAGGCCGACGCCATGCCCGGCGTGCCGCCGGAGGCCGTGATGCACGCGGCGCTGAAGGTCGGCGAGGGCTGGATCTACGGCAGCGACGACCCCTCGGGCCAGTCCCCCGCCATGGCCGGCTGCAACCTGCATGTGGAATTCGCCACGGAAGAGGAGACGCGCCGCGTCTGGGACGGGCTGGCGGAGGGCGGAGAGATCCGAATGACGCTCGAGCCGAGCTTCTGGGCGCCGCTCTTCGGGGCGCTCACGGACCGGTTCGGAACCCGCTGGATGATCGGCCAGGCCCCGGCCGCGGACTGAGGCCCCGTCGGACACTTGATTGTCGAGGACCCGGGGGTGAACCGGGCCGGGAACCCGGGCGGGGGCAACTCCCCTTCCCCGCGCGTGACAGGCGTGCGGGGACCGACCCGGCGCAAACGGGACGAAACCACGTTCGTGCACTCGGCCTTGCACTCGGCCCGACGATGGGGGACATCTCGCGCCGCAGGGGCGACGGGGACCAGCCATGACACGCATCGACGCCAAGTTCGCGAAGCTTCGGGCCGAGGGCCGCAAGGGCTTCGTGGCCTACATCATGGCCGGAGATCCGGACCACGAGACCTCTCTGGCGGTGCTGAAGGGTCTGCCCGGCGCAGGCGTCGACGTGATCGAGCTGGGCGTGCCCTTCACCGATCCGATGGCCGACGGCCCGACGATCCAGCTCGCGGGTCAACGCGCCCTGGACGGCGGACAGACCCTGCGCAAGACCCTCGACATGGTCCGTGCGCTGCGCGCCGGGGACGATACCACCCCTGTGGTGCTCATGGGCTATTACAACCCGATCTACATCATGGGGGTCGAGACCTTTCTCGCCGAGGCGAAGGACGCGGGCGTCGACGGGCTCATCGTGGTGGACCTGCCGCCCGAGGAGGACCCGGAGCTTTGCATCCCGGCGCAGAAGGCGGGGCTGAACTTCATCCGCCTTGCGACGCCCACCACGGACGACCGGCGTCTGCCCGTGGTGCTGCAGAATACCTCCGGCTTCGTCTATTATGTGTCCATCACCGGGATCACCGGGGCGGCGGCGGCCCAGGCCACGGATGTCGGCCCCGAGGTGGCGCGGATCAAGGCGCAGACGGATCTGCCGGTTATCGTGGGCTTCGGCATCCGCACGCCCGAGGCGGCGGAGGCCATCGCGGGCGTGGCCGACGGCGCCGTCGTGGGCTCGGCCATCGTGGAGCGGATCGCCGCGGGCGACAGCCCCGAGACGGTGCTGGCCTTCGTCAAGTCCCTCGCCGACGGCGCGCACCGGGCCTGAGACCGGCAGAGGTCTCCTGTCAGGGTGACGGGGCGAGATCGTCCGTCAGGGCGGACGAGCGGCGGCTCAGAGGCGGCGGAAGGTCAGGTAATGGGGCACGCGCCCTTCTCGCAGGGCCTTCTGTTCGTAGCGCGTCGGACTCCAGTCCGCCCACGGCGCCCGCCAGTCCGAGGGACCCTCGGCCAGCCACCGGTACCCGGCCTTCGGCACTTCCTCCAGCGTCTGGCGCACGTAATCGGGGATATCCGTGGCCACGCGGAACTCCGCGTCCGGCTTCAGTACGCGCCGCAGGGGGGCCAGGAACTGCGGCGTGACGAAGCGGCGCTTCCAGTGCTTCTTTTTCGGCCAGGGGTCGGGGTAGAGCAGGAACGCTCTCGCGATGCTGGCGTCCGGCAGCACGTCGAAGAGATCGCGCACGTCGCCCGGATGCACGGCGAGGTTCTCCACCCCCGCTGACCGGATCCTGCCGAGGAGCATCGCCACGCCATTGATGTAGGGCTCGCAGCCGATGATCCCGATGTCAGGGTTGCGCCCGGCCTGGTGGACCATGTGCTCGCCCCCGCCGAAACCGATCTCGAGCCAGACCGGCCTGCCGCCGAACCGCGCTGCAAGATCGAGCGGGCGCCGTTCGGGATTTACGTCCCAGCCCACGGGCCCCGGGGCCAGCCCCGCGAGATCCTCGGAGAGATAGGCCTCCTGGGCGGGCCGCAGCCCCTTGCCCTTGGTCCGCCCGTAGATGTTGCGCCAGGGTTTCGCGTCGGCCATCGACTTGGCCCCTTTTCCGTTCAGCCTGCCGAAACCGTCCCGCTCAGGTCGCATCCACCGGGGTCGGCATCGTCTCGGGCTGGGGCATGCCCAGCACGTGATACCCGCCGTCAACATGGATGATCTCGCCCGTGGTGCAGGCCCCGGCGTCGGAGCAGAGCCAGACCGCCGTACCGCCCACCGCCGAGAGCGTGGCGTTGGCGCGCATCGGCGCGTTGGTCTCGGCATGGCGGAAGGTGCGCCGCGCGCCGGTGACGGCGGCGCCCGCCAGCGTCTTCATCGGGCCGGGGCTGATCGCGTTCACGCGGATACCGCGCGGGCCGAGGTCGTTGGCGAGATAGCGCGTCGCCGCCTCCAGCGCCGCCTTGGCCACGCCCATGACGTTGTAGAACGGGATCACCGAACGCGACCCCATGTAGGTCAGCGTCACGAGGCTGCCGCCCTCGGGCATCAGGTCCGATGCCCGGCGGGCGACGTCGATGAAGCTGTAGCAGGAGATGTTGAGCGAGTTGAGGAAGTTCGCGCGGCTCGTATCGGCGAACCGGCCGGCAAGCTCGGTCTTGTCGGAATAGGCGATGGCATGAACGAGAAAGTCGATCGTCCCCCATCTGTCCTTGAGCTCGGCAAAGGCCGCGTCGAGAGAGGCATCGTCGGTCACGTCCGCCTCGATGATCAGCTCCTGGCCGATGGAGGTCACGAGCGGCTGCACCCGCTTCAGCAGCTGGTCGCCCTGGTACGTGAAGGCCAGATCCGCCCCCGCCTCGTGCAGGGATCTGGCGATCCCCCAGGCGATCGAGCGTTCGTTCGCGACACCCATGATGAGTCCGCGCTTGCCGGCCATGGAAAGGGTCATGCGTTCAGTCCTGCAGCCGTGAAAGGAGCATCGAGCCGTTCGTGCCACCGAAGCCGAAGCTGTTGGTCATCACCGTGTCGAGCGCGGCGTTCTCCACCGTCTCGGTGGCTATCTCCCCGGGGGCCAGCGCCGGATCGAGGGTCTCCACGTTGATCGACGGCGCGATGAAGTCGTCCCGCAGCATCAGCAGGCAGTAGATCGCCTCCTGTGCGCCGGTGGCGCCCTGGCTGTGACCGGTCATCGACTTCGTCGAGCTGATCGGCGGCGTGCTGCCCTGTCCGAAGACCCGGCGCACCGCCTCCACCTCGCCCACGTCGCCCACCGGGGTCGAGGTGCCGTGGGCGTTGATGTAGCTGACGCGCCGCCCTTCGGGCAGCGTCCTGAGCGCGCCCCGCATCGCCCGCTCGCCGCCCTCGCCCGAGGGGGCCACCATGTCGTGCCCGTCGGAGGTCGCGGAGAAGCCCGTGACCTCGGCGTAGATCGTGGCGCCGCGCGCCTTGGCCCGTTCGTAATCCTCGAGCACCACCATGCCGCCGCCGCCGGCGATCACGAACCCATCGCGGTCCGCGTCGAAGGCGCGGGAGGCGCGTTCGGGCGTATTGTTGAATTTCGATGACATGGCCCCCATTGCGTCGAAGAGGCAGGAGAGCGTCCAGTCGAGCTCCTCGCCACCGCCCGCGAACATCACGTCCTGGCTACTCAGCGCGATCTGCTGCGCGGCCATGCCGATGCAGTGGAGCGACGTCGAGCAGGCCGAGGTGATGGAGAAGTTCATCCCCTTGATCTTGTAGGCCGTGGCGAGGTTGGCCGACACGGTCGAGGACATGCATTTCGGCACCGCGAAGGGCCCGATCCGCTTGGTCCCGCCGGAGGTCAGCACGGTCTGGTGCGCGGTCAGCATGGCGCTGGTGGAGGGCCCGCCCGAGCCCGCGATGAGGCCGGTCATCGGGTCGGAGACCTCGGCCTCGGTGAGCCCTGCGTCGGCGATGGCCTGGCTCATGGACAGATAGGCATAGGCCGCACCCGGCCCCATAAAGCGCAGGGTGCGCTTGTCGACATGCTCGGAGGGGTCGAGCTTCAGGGTGCCGGCTACGCGGCTGCGAAAGCCGTGCTCGGCCATCTCAGGCACCGCCTCGATCCCAGAGCGACCGGCGCGCAGGGCCGCTGCGACCTCTTCCGCCGAATTCCCGATGGGAGAGACGATCCCCAACCCGGTGACGACGACTCGTCTCATCTGCGAACCTCCGGTTGGACTCGTGTCATCTGCGAACCTCCGGCTGGACTCGTGTCATTTGCGAACCTCCGGTTCGACGCGGCGCATGGGCCATTTCCCTGGCGAAACGGTCAGCTCTCGGACAGAGCCACCTTCATGTCCTTGACCTGATAGATTATCTCGCCGTCGGCGGTCACGGTTCCGTCGGCGACGCCCATGGTCAGGCGGCGGGTCTGCATGGCCTTGGTGAAATCGACGCGGTAGGTGAGCATCCTGCGGTCGGGCCGGACCATGCCCGTCAGCTTCACCTCGCCCACGCCGAGCGCATAGCCCCGCCCTTGCCAGCCGCGCCAGCCCAGATTGAAGCCGGTGAGCTGCCAGAGCCCGTCCAGCCCGAGACAGCCCGGCATGATCGGATTGCCCGGGAAATGGCAGTCGAAGAACCACAGGTCCGGCGTTATGTCGAACTCGGCGATGACATGGCCCTTTCCGTGTTCGCCCCCGTGGGAGGACACCTCGGTGATCCTGTCCATCATCAGCATCGGCGGGAGCGGCAACTGGGCGTTGCCGGGTCCGAACAGCTCACCGCGGGCGCAGGCGAGGAGCGCCTCCTTGTCGAAGCTGGTCGGGTAATCGGCCATGCGCAGAAAGCTCCCTCGGTCGTCGCCGTAATCTCGGCTGGGGCCTTAGCACCCCCGGGCGAAGAGTGGCAAGGGCGGCCCAGATTGCCACCGATCCGGGGCGCGACACCGGTGACGCATTGAAAATCGCTCGCATTCGGTCATATGGTAACGGTGTTGGAGGGTTCGATGACGCAATGTGAACAGGTGACGACACGCGGAGAAATCTGGCTCTCGGGGGCCGGGCTTCGTCCGACGCGGCAGCGCATCGTCCTGGCTTCGCTGCTCGTGGGTGACGGCCATGACCGGCACGTCACGGCGGAAAGCCTCTTTGAGGCAGCGCAGGCATCCGGCGAGAAGGTCTCGCTGGCCACGGTCTACAACACGCTCAAGGCCTTCTGCGAGGCGGGCCTGCTGCGCGAGATCGTGGTGGACGGCTCAAAAAGCTATTTCGACACCAACATGACCGACCATCCCCATTTCTTCTGGGAAGACCGCTCCGAACTGACCGACGCCCCCCCCGAGGAACTCGAGATTGCGCGCCTGCCCGAGGCGCCCGCGGGTGCGGAAATCTCCAAGGTCGACGTCGTCATCCGCTTGCGCAGGCGCTGAGCGTCGGGCGGTCCTCGGGGCCGGTCTTCAGTCCCGCGAGCCTGAATGGCCCCGGCCCGGCCGCCCCATGGCAAGGGCGGCGAGCCGGGGACGGCCGGGTGTGGGTCAGGCGGCCTTGATCTCGACGACCTCGATATCGAAGATCAGGTCCTTGCCCGCGAGGGGGTGATTGGCGTCAAGCGTGATCGCGCTGTCGCTGGCCTCCACCACCGTCACCGGGACCACCTGGCCCTGCGGCGTCTGCATCTGCAGGCGGGTCCCCGGGTCCACCGGAATGTCCGCCGGGATCTGGTCACGCGGGATCGACTGGCGGGCATCGGGGTCGGTCTCGCCATAGGCCTCGGCGCACGGCACCTCCACCTTCTTGCTCTCGCCCACGGCCATGCCGGGAAGGGCCGCGTCAAGGCCGGGGATGATCTGGCCCGAGCCGACCTCGAACTCGAGCGGCTCGCGGCCACGCGAGCTGTCGAAGGTCTCTCCGTCGATCAACGTTCCGGTGTAGTGAATGAGCACTGTATCGCCGGTCTTTACCTGCGTCATGGGTCTCTCCATCGGTGGGGGTCTGCATGGGTTGGAGGCCGCCAGTCTCGACGGGTGCTCCGGCTTTGCCCCTGAAAGCTAGGCAAGGCGGCGCCGGATTGCAAATCTCAGGTCTTCCGGCGCGGATCAGCGCGTGGTTAGGTCGCGCCATGGCAACCCGGGTCTGCATCTTCGATGCTTATGGCACACTGCTCGACGTCGACGGCGCGGCGCGCGCCGCGGCGGCGGAGCCGGGCGGTGCCGCGCTGGCCGGGCACTGGCCCGGGATCGCGCGGGACTGGCGGGCGAAACAGCTGCAATACACCTGGCTGCGCAGCGTCGCGGGTCATCATTGCGATTTCCTGCAGGTGACCTGCGACGGCCTCGACTGGGCGCTGGAGGCGGCGGGGCTCGCGGGTGACGCGGCGCTGCGCGCGCGGCTGCTGCAACTCTACCGCGTTCTGCCCGCCTATCCGGAGGTGAGCGCCGTGCTGGAGGCGCTGGCCGACCGGGGCATTCCAGCGGCGATCCTGTCGAACGGCGACCCGGAGATACTGGAGGGCGCCGTTGCGGCGGCGGGCCTCGGCGGCAGGCTCGCCGCGATCCTCAGCGCCCGGGACGCAGGTGTCTTCAAGCCATCGGCCAGGGTCTACGACCTCGTTGGGCGGGCCTTCGATGTGGCCACGGACGAGGTACTCTTCGTCTCCTCGAACGGCTGGGATGCGGCGGGGGCAGCGGGCTACGGGTTCCGCACGCTCTGGGTCAACCGGGCGGGCCAGCCCCGCGAGCGGCTCCATGCGATGCCGCAACACGAGGCGCGCGATCTCAACGCTGTCACGGATATGATCTGAATGCCCCTGTTTCTTACCTCCGACGGCGTTTCCTTGCACTTTTGCGACGAGGGCTCGGGTCTGCCCGTTCTGTGCCTCGCCGGTCTCACGCGCAATGCCGACGATTTCGCCCATGTGCTGCCGCATCTCGCGGGGCACAGGGTGATCCGGCTCGACGCGCGCGGGCGGGGCCGTTCGGACCGGCCCTCCGACCATTCGACCTACAATGTCCTGCGCGAGGGGCATGACGCGATGGAGCTGATCGACCACCTGGGCCTCGACCGGGTGGCGATCATCGGCACCTCGCGCGGGGGGCTCATCGCAATGACGCTGGCCGCCAGTCACCGGGAGCGGCTGAGTGCGGTGGTCCTCAACGACATCGGGCCGATCGTCGGCGTGGCCGGCCTCGCGCGGATCATGGGCTATGTCGGCCGCGAGCCAGACCTGCCCAACCTCGCCGCAGGGGCGAAGGCGCTGGCCGAGGCGGAGGCGCGCAGCTTTCCGGGCGTGCCGCCGGAGCGCTGGGCGGCGGAGGCCGCCGCGCGCTGGGAGGAGACGCCGGACGGCCTGCGCAACCGGTACGATCCGGCGCTGCACACGGCGCTGATGCAGCAATCCGCGGCGGGCGCTCTCCCGGACCTCTGGATGTTCTTCGAGGCCCTGCGCGAGGTGCCCACCGGGGCGATTCGCGGTGCGAATTCGGATATCCTGTCGGCGGAGACGCTGGAGGAGATGCAGCGCCGCCATCCGGGCCTCGTGACCGCCACGGTGCCCGACCGGGGACATGTGCCCTTTCTGGACGAACGGGAGGCGCTGGGTGTGATCTCCCGCGTGATCGGAGGGTCCGCGTGAATATCGACATGATTCGCGCCGCAGCCAACCGGCTCTCGGACCGGGTCCGGCACACCCCGCTCCTGTCCTCACCGTCGCTCGACCGGATCGCGGGGCGGCGGGTGCTGGTGAAACCCGAATGCCTCCAGCACACGGGATCGTTCAAGTATCGCGGCGGGCTGTCCGCCGTCAGCGCCCTGCCCGACACGGTCCGTGCCCGCGGAGTGCTGGCGTTTTCCAGCGGCAACCACGCCCAGGGCGTCGCTCGGGCGGCGGCGGAGCACGGGGTTCCCGCAGTCATCGTCATGCCCTGCGACGCGCCGGCGCTGAAGCTGGCCAACACCCGTGCGCTGGGGGCCGAGGTCATTACCTACGACCGACCCGGCGGCGAGAACCGCGAGGCGATCGGCGAGCGGCTGGCAGAGGAGCGCGGGCTGACGCTGATCCGTCCCTATGACGCGCCGGAAGTGATCGCAGGCCAGGGCACGGCGGGGCTGGAGATCGCGGTGGACGTGCGGGCGCTGGGGATCGAGCGGGCGGACGTGCTGGTCTGCTGCGGCGGGGGCGGGCTGACCTCCGGCGCGGCGCTGGCGCTGGAGGCGGAGGCGCCAGGCCTGTGCGCGCGCCCCGTGGAGCCCGAGGGGTTCGACGATGTCGTCCGCTCCCTCGTCAGCCACCGAATCGAGCGCAACGAGAGCCACGCCCGGTCCATCTGCGACGCCATCGAGACGCCCGCGCCGGGGGAGCTGACCTTTCCGATCATGGACCGACTCTGCGGCCCGGGCCTGACCGTGACCGACGACGAGGCGCTCGCGGCCATGGCTCTGGCGTTCCGCGACCTCAAGATCGTGCTGGAGCCGGGCGGCGCCGTCTCGCTCGCCGCAGCCCTGTGGCGCCCGGACGCGATCGAGGGCGACGCTGTCGTGGTCCTCGCCTCGGGCGGCAATGTCGATCCGTCCGTCTTTGCCCGGGCTCTCGGCACCTTGGCATGAGAGCACCGGACCGGTCCGAAACCCGCCCTGGGGAAAGTCTGTTGACTCGATGACATCGGTGCTGTTTTGTCGCGCCTCAGGGAGGAGGGTCACGCCGCTCCTCGAGACCCCGCAAGGGTATCGGAGCCGTGACCAAGCCGGTTCGGGCCGGGCCGTCAATTCCGGCCCGAACCGCGCATCGAGAGCAGTGACGCTTCGTCTTCCAATCCACGTGATCCTTTGCCGCGACGCAGCATGACCGAACATCTCGTCCGGAATGGTGACGTGACACTCCGTGCCCGAGTCGAAGGGAGCGAGGATGCAGATGCGACGACGGTGATGTTCGCAAACGGTCTCTGCACGACGCTGGAGAGTTGGGACGGGATCGTGGCCCGGCTGCCGCCGATGCTTCGGATCGTGCGCTACGATATGCGCGGCCACGGGCGCAGCGAGGTGACGCCCGCCCCCTATGCCATGGGCGCGCTGATCGCGGATGCGGAACGGGTTGCCGATGTGCTCCATGTGCGCGGCGCGGCGGTCGTGGGGCTGTCGCTGGGCGGGCTGATCGCGCAGGGGCTGGCGGTGAAACGGCCCGACATCGTGCGCACGCTGGTGCTGTCGAACACCGGCGCCAAGATCCGCACCCGCGACATCTGGGAGGAGCGCATCGCCACAGTGCGCGACCAAGGGCTCGCCGCGCTGGCCGAAGGGATGATCGGCCGCTGGGTGTCGCCCGGGTTCCGCGCGGCGCCCGAGGTGGCGGAGCTGCGCCGCAGGCTGCTCGCCACACCGGTCGAGGGCTATTGCGGCTGCGCCGCCGCCATCGCCGGGACAGACTTCATGACCGCCACTTCCGGCCTGCGCCTGCCGACGCTGTGCATCGCGGGATCGGAGGACCGGTCGACGCCGCCCGACATGCTGCGCGAGCTGTGCGGGCTGATCCCCGGCTCGCGGTTCGAGCTGATCCGGCGCGCGGGCCACTTGCCCCATCTCGAACAGCCCGAGGCCTATGCCGACGTTCTGAAGCAGTTCCTCGCCGATACCGGCGACCTGCCGGACCGGGCCTGAGCGCGGATGGCTCGATTGGGCCGGAGAATGCCGGTTTCAGACCAGACCTTGCCCCGTCGGAGACGCTGACTGAGCGCCATGAAGACCATAAAAGCCGCCGTCTGCCGCGCCTTCGGCGCACCGCTCACCATCGAGGAGATCTCCCTGCGCGACCCCCTCGCCGGAGAGGTGGAGGTGACCCTCGAGGCGGTCGCCATCTGCCATTCCGATCTCGTCTTCGCCGAGGGCGGATGGGGCGGCCCCCTGCCCGTGGTGCTGGGCCACGAGGCATCAGGACGGGTCGCGGCGCTGGGTCCCGGCGTGGCGGGGCTGAGCCCGGGCGACCGGGTCGCGGTCACGCTTCTGCGGAGCTGCCGGCACTGCACCCCATGCACCACGGGCCGGGTTGCGCTTTGCGAAGGGGAGCGGCCCGCGGTGGGTCCGCTCAGCGCCGCCGACGGCAGCCCGATCCGGCAGGGCATGGCCTGCGGCGCCTTCGCCGAACGGGTGGTGGTGGACCAGAGCCAGGTGGTGAAGGTGCCCGACACGACGCCCCCCGAGGCTGCGGCGCTGATGGCCTGCGGCGTGATCACGGGCGTGGGCGCGGTGGTCAACACCGCCCGCCTGCGCGCGGGGCAGGACGCGGTGGTGATCGGAGCGGGCGGCGTCGGGCTCAACGCGATCCAGGGCGCCCGCATCGCCGGCGCGCGCCGGATCGTGGCGGTGGATCTCGCGCCCGCGAAGCTGGAGGCCGCGCGCGCCTTCGGCGCGACGGATACCGTGCTGGCGACGGACGCGGCCCCGTGGGACCGGGTGCACGAGGCGCTGGGGCGCGGCGCCGATGCGGTCTTTGTCACCGTGGGGGCGATCCCGGCCTTCGACGCAGCGCCGCGCTATCTCGGCACGGGCGGTCAGGTGGTGATGATCGGCCTGCCCCACAGCGGCGCGATGTCGACCTACGAGCCGGTGATGCTCGCCTCGCTCGGGCAGTCCATGGTGGGCTCCAAGATGGGCGACGCGGTCATACGGCGGGATATCCCCTGGATGCTCGACCTTTACGAACAGGGGCGGCTGAAGCTCGACGAGCTCATCTCCGCGCGCTGGCCGCTCGAGCGGATCAACGAGGCGATGGCCGACACCCGCGCCGGGTCGGCGCGGCGCAACGTGATCGTCTTTCCCTCCCCCGGCTGATAGGGACGCGCCAGCCACGGTCCGACCGCAGGAGAGTGCCATGAAGCTCCGCGACCTCGACATTCTCGTGACCTCGCCGCCCGATCCGGGCTGGGGCGGGCGCTACTGGATCCTGGTGAAGCTGATCACGGACGACGGCATCACTGGCTGGGGCGAATGCTATGGCGCCTCCGTAGGACCGGAGGCCATGGGCGCAGTCATCGCGGATGTCTTCACCCGGCACATGGAGGGCGAGGACCCCGCCAACGTCGAGCTGATGTTCCGCCGGGCCTATTCATCGGGCTTCACCCAGCGCCCGGACCTGACGGTCATGGGCGCCTTTTCAGGCCTCGAGATCGCCTGCTGGGACATCCTCGGAAAGGCCGCGGGCAAGCCCGTGCACATGCTGTTGGGCGGTCGCGTCACGCCGCGCGTGCGGCTCTATTCCTACCTCTACCCCGGCCCCGAGCACCCGCTGCCGGAGTTCTGGATCGACCCCGACATGGCCGCGGAAAGCGCCGCCGACCTTGTCGCGCGCGGCTACACGGCGGTGAAGTTCGACCCGGCGGGGCCCTACACGATCCGGTCGGGACACATGCCCGCCCCGCGCGACATCTCGCGGTCGGTGGCCTTCTGCCGCGCGATCCGGGAGGCGGTGGGCGACCGGGCGGACCTGCTTTTCGGCACCCACGGGCAGTTCTCGGTGGCGGGCGCGCTGCGCATGGGACAGGCCATCGCCCCCTTCGACCCCCTGTGGTTCGAGGAACCCGTGCCGCCCGACGACCCGGCCGCCATGGCCGAGGTCGCGCGCGGCCAGCCGGTGCCCGTGGCCACGGGCGAGCGGCTGACCACGACCGCGGAATTCGCGGCGGTGCTGAAGGCAGGTGCGGCGCACATCCTGCAGCCCGCCCTGGGCCGCGCAGGGGGCCTTTGGGAGGGGCGCAAGATCGCGGCGCTGGCGCAGGCCTTCGGAGCGGAGGTGGCGCCGCATCTCTATGCCGGGCCGGTGGAATGGGCGGCGAACCTGCACCTGGCCACCGCGATCCCCAACTGCCTGATGGCGGAGACCATCGAGACGGGTTTTCACCGCGACCTGATCCGGGGCGGCATCGCCGTCGAGGGCGGGCATGTGGAGCTCTCCGCCGAGCCGGGCCTCGGCATCGAGGTCGACGAGGCGCGGGCCCGCGCGCATCCATGGACGGGCAAGGGCCTGCATCTGGAGATGCTGGAGGCGCAGGTGAGCTATGGCGCGGAGAATGTGTTCGGCGGCGGCGGCGTGCGGGACTGACGACCGCCGCGCCTTTTCTTTCCGCCGTTCCTTCTCCAGTCTCGCATCATGAGCGCCACGGTCCCCGCAGCCCCCTCGCGCCTGCGCCGCCTTGCGGCGCGGCTGGTGGGACGTGCGCTTGTGCTCTTCGTGCGGCTCATCACGGCAGCCCGCGCGGAATGGCAGGGCGTTGGGCCGGTGCCGCACCAGCGCGTCTATTTCGCCAACCACGTCTCCAACGGCGACATGCCGGTGATCTGGTCGGTGCTGCCCCCCGCGATCCGGCGCCGGACGCGGCCGGTGGCGGCGGCCGATTACTGGCTGAAGACGCGGATGCGGGCCTTTATCGGGCCGGAGGTCTTTCGCTGCGTGCTGGTGGACCGGCGTCCCGAGCACCGCACCGAGGACCCGATGAACGCGATCCTGCGGGCGCTGGACGAAGGCGCATCGCTGATCCTCTTTCCCGAAGGCAACCGCAACATGACCCGAGACCCGCTGCTGCCGTTCCGCGCCGGGCTTTACAACATCGCCCGCAACCGGCCCGGGGTGGAGCTGGTGCCGACCTGGATCGCGAACCTCAACGCGATCCTGCCCAAGGGCGAGGTGATCCCGCTTCCGCTGATCTGCACCGTGACCTTCGGCGCGCCGGTGGCGCTGCAGCCCGGAGAGGACCGGGGGGCCTTCCTGGCGAGGGCGGCCCGTGACCTGGCCGCGCTGGCGCCCTCGCCCGAGCGCCTTGCCGACGCGGGAGAGGCCGCGGAATGAGTCCCTCCGCAAATGACGCTCTGACTCTGGCAGCGGCGGTGGTGCTGGTGCTCTCGGTCCTGACGCTGGCCGGCGAGGTGCTCCGCGCGCGGGTCACCGGCGACCGCGCCCTTCCGATGATCGAGACCTACCTCACGCGCGTCCAGTCCTGGTGGGCGATGGTGGCGCTCCTCGGCCTCGCGGTGCTGATCGGCGAGGGCGGCGTGGTGGCACTCTTCGCCGTGGCCTCGTTTGCCGCTCTGCGCGAGATGGTGACCTACACGACGAAGACCCGCGCCGATCACCTGTCGCTGGCCCTGGCCTTCTTCGTGGTGCTGCCGCTGCAATATGTCTTCGTGGGCTTCGGGATGCAGAGCCTCTTCGGCACGTTCATCCCGGTCTACGCCTTTCTGCTGCTGCCGGTGGTCTCGGCGCTGCGCGGCGCTCCCAGAGGGTTCCTCGTCCGGGTGTCGGAGACGCAATGGGCGCTGATGACAGCGGTCTTCTGCCTGAGCCACGTCCCGGCCCTGATGACGCTCGAGATCCCCGGCCACGAGGGGCGCGGCGTCTTTCTGATCGTCTTCTTCATCATCTGCGTGCAGGGCGGCGACCTCATCGAGCACGGCTTCGGTCGCAGGCTGGGCCGGGTGCAGGTGGCGCCGGGCATTTCGCCCAAGACCCGCGAGGGCATCGCTGCGGGCATCGCTGGCGCCGCACTGATCGGCGCCGCGCTGGCCTGGGCCACGCCGTTCGAAGTGGCCGGCGCAATGGCGATGGCCGCGGCGGCCTCGGCGGTGGGCATGGCCGGAAGCCTCGTCTTCTCCGCGATCAAGCGCGACCGGGGGGTGAAGGACTGGTCCCATCTGATCCCGGGCCAGGGCGGATTCATGGACCAGCTCGACAGCGCGATCTTCGCGGCCCCGGTGTTCTTTCACCTTACCGGGCAGATCTGGGCCGTCTGAGCGGATCGAGTTTTCTGCGGGACTTCAGGGCGCGTGGGGAGGTCCCGGGCTTCGGGCCGGAAGTTCCGCATGTGGAGCGGGCGCAGCCCCCTCCGGCGAAAGCCGGGGGCTTTCGCCGTTCACCCTCGGGATATTTCGGGCCAGAAAAGGGGGGACCGAGCGCTAGACGGGCGCGGATGCGCCGCTCGCGCATTGTCTCACTGCTGGTAGTACTTGTTTCCGTATCGTGCGTATGCGCCGTATTTTCCGCCGTATCCGTAGCGTTTCATGCCGCGGGGGTCGATCTTGGTGAGGGCGGTTCCGGCGACGTGGAGGTTGACGGACCTGAGTTCGCGCAGGCCGTCCTGGACCTGGGGGCGTGGGGTGCGGTCCCAGTGGACGCAGTAGACGATGGCGTCGCAGCTCTGGCCGATCACCCGCGCGTCAGGGACCACCAGAACCGGCGGCGTGTCGATCACGATGTAGTCGTAGTGCCCGCGCAGGGTCTCGAGGAGATCCCGGAACCGCTGCGAGGCGAAGGCGTCGGCCGCGTTCACCGCAGATTTCTCGCCCATGATCACGTCGGCCCGGATCCCCGCCTCGGAGGCCGGCACCACCGCCGCCTCGAGCGCAGCCTCCCCAGACAAGAGCGACAGCAGCCCGGGCCGGCCGGTCTCGGGGAAATACTGCGAGAAGGTCCGCCGCCGCACGTCGCCTTCGAGCAGCAGCACCCGCTTGCCCTCGAGACCCCCGAGATTGTGCGCCACCGCGATCGCATCCGTCGTCTTGCCTTCGCCCGGCACCGAGGAGGTGAAGGCGATCACCTGCGGCGGCGCGTCGATGTTCGACATCAGGATCGAGGTCCTGAGGTTGCGGATCGCCTCCGTCGCCGCCGCGTTCGGCTTGTCGTTGAGATAGGGCACGAGCTGCCGCCGCCGCCGGATCGGGATCACCGGGATCTGCCCGATCACCTCGATCCCCGTCGCCGCGGCGAGCTCGTCCGAGGTCCGGAAGCCGCTCCGCAGCGCCTCGCGCAGCAGCACGATCCCGCCGCCCAGCATCAGACCGAGGATCAGGCTCAGCGCCAGCACCCGCGAGGTCCGCGGCTCCACGAGGCCGCCCCCCGTCGCCTCCGACAGGACCCGCGCATCCGCCTGCTGGATCCCCTGCTGCACCGTCGTCTCCCGCAGCCGCGTCAGGAAGGTCTCGTAGAGCGTCGACACCGCGTCGCGCTCCCGCATCATCTGCTGCAGCTGGCCGATCTGTCCGGATTGCTCGGCGATCTCCCCGTCGAGCCGCGCCGCGGTATCCTCGAGCGCCCCGAGGCTCGCCCGCGACCGCGCCAGATCCGAGCCCGCCCGCTCCGCGATCTGGTCGTAGCGCGCCAGAAACGGCCCGCCCGCCGCCAGCACCTCCGCGGCAGGCCCGCGCTCCGCGAGCCGCTCCAGCGTCGGGTCCGACCCCGCCGCCAGCAGCGCCTCGAGATCGCCTGTCCCCCGCGCCGCCTCCAGCTCCGCCACCCGCACCGCCGCCGCCGCCTCGTCGGCCCGCGCCAGATCGAGCCGGCCCCGCGCCTCCCGCGCCTGGGCGTTCAGCGCCGCGAGACCCTCGGGGCTCACGAAATCCGCCTCCGCCCGCAGCGCCTCGATCGCGTCCTCGCGCTCCTGCAGCTCCGCCTCGAGCTCCACCAGCCGCTCCGACAGCCAGGTCACAGCCCCCTCGGTCGCCTCGAGCTTCGAGCGGATCTGGTCGTCGAGGTAGATCCCGGCCAGCGTGTTGGCGATCCGCGCGGACTTGCCGGGGTTCTCGGTCACCACCCGGATCGTGAATACGTAGGTCCCGCGCAGGATCGACGGCGAGATCGTCCCGCCCAGGGCCCCGATCGCGCGGTTGCGCGCCGCCTCGGGCGTGTCCGGCCCGGGCTCCGGGACCGGCCGGCCCAGCACCTGCCGCGCGAGGTTCTTCAGATCCTCCGCGGAGAACCGCGGCTCGGGCCGCAGACGCGCGTTGAACTCGGGATCGGTCGTGAGATCGAGCCGGTCCACCACCTGCCCGAGCAGCACCCGCGACTTCAGCAGCTCGAGTTCGGTCTGCATCGCCTGGCTGTCCGACGAGACCCCCGAGACCACCTCCTGCAGGTCCACCACCTGCGCCCGGTCCACCTCCAGCGCCAGCGTCGTGGTCGCGGCGTATTTCGGCACCGCAAGCTCGTAGACGTAATAGCCCCCGATCAGCAGCGTCAGCGCCGCGCAGGCCCCGATCACCCACTTGCCCCGCCAGAGCGTGCGCACGAGGCCCAGAAGGTCGATCTCGTCGTCCTCGGGCACCGGCGGCGGAGCCGTCTGCGGCTGCACCGGTCCCCTGGCCTGCGCCCCGTAGCGCCTGTCCGATACCTCGTTCAAGACCTGTCCCCGGTGTCGCCCCGGATCGCCTCCGGGTCAGACCGGTCTTGCACGTTCACGGCCACGCTTCAAGAACGCCGCATCCGGCGGCCCCTCAGCTTCCCGCCCGCGTGAACACCACCTTGAGCGTGCGCCAGACGATCCACGCGTCCATCCGCAGGCTCGCATGCTGGATATAGTAGAGATCCGCCGACACCTTGCGCCGCGTCTCGCGGATGCTCGAGACATAGCCCACCTCGGTCTGCGCCAGACCCGAGATCCCCGGACGGATCATGTGCCGCTGCCGGTAGCGCGGGATCGCGGCGAGATAGGTCACCGCGTGGTCGTAGAAATCCGGCCGCGGCCCGATCAGGCTCATGTCGCCCCGCAGCACGTTCAGCACCTGCGGCAGCTCGTCGAGCCGCATCCTCCGAAGGACCCGCCCCAGCGGCGTGATCCGGTCCTCCTCCAGCGGATCGTCCGCCGCCCGCGTCACCGCCTCGACCGGCCGCATCGTGCGGAACTTCAGCGCCATGAACGGCAGACACCCCCGCCCCATCCGCGGCTGACGGAAAAACAGCGGCCCCGCGTTCCACCCCGGGTTCAGCGCCAGCAGCACCAGCGCCACCACCCCCACAACAGGCAACAAAAGCGCCGCCCCAAGAATATCCGCCCCGCGCCGGATCACCGGATACGCCCGACCCGTCACGCTGCACCCGTGACGAAACCCACCAACCGAAGACGACGAAACAACAGAAAAATCGTCCCGAAATGACGCATCAATATCAGACATGGCTAATCCGTATGAGAGGGCAGACATGCAGCAGCGCGAAACCCACGCCAAGCGCACAGGGGGTCGATCAGGATCAAGTGTATGTTACTCGTCTGGTGTTGCAGATCAAGGGGAGCCAGAGGCGAAAACACGCGTTTCCAGAGACGTGGCGCGGATCACCGGCGGGATCGGCGAAAGTCCGCTGCAGGTGCGTAATGGCGACCGACCCGTCCAATACAGGGAGCCATCGGCGTCTTGCCGCGCTGCGGCGAAATTCGCTGTTGCCCGGTACCCTCGGGCATGGTCTGACTGGCGCCGCGCAAGGAGGGAGCACCTGGCATGACTCCACTGAACTGGTTCGTGGCGCAACTCAAACCGAACGGGCTGAAGGACGCAGAGACGCATCTGTCCCGGCAGGGATTCGGGGTGTTCGTGCCCTCGCGGATGGAAACCCAGCGCAGCGGTACGAAACTGAAACACGTCAAGAAGCCACTCTTCCCGGGCTATGTCTTCGTGCAGTTCGAACCGCTCGACCGACGCTGGTCCGCAATCAACAATACGCGCGGGATCACGCGGCTCCTGATCAGCGACCGCCGGGCGCCATGCCCCTTGTCGCGGGAGATCATCGGCAGCCTGATGGCCCGATGCGACGAGGATGGCCTGCTGGTTCCGGTGGAGTCGCTGAAGAGGGGCGATACCGTGCGCATTGTGGCCGGCCCCTTCGCCAACGCGATCGCGACGATCGAGACCCTGTCGGACAAGGAACGGGTCACGCTGCTGCTGGAACTGGTGGGCCAGACAGCCACGGTGCACACCAGTCAGCGCAACGTAGAGCCTGTCCGGAACTGAGCAGCCCGGTTCTTCCGGCAGGGGCGCGCGAGGAGCAGGCGCAGACCCGCGCCTCGCGCATGTTGTTCACTGGGTGTCGGAGGGCGCGCCGCCGTCGTCGTCCCGGGTCAGCCCTGCGATGGCGAGGATGCCGCCGCCGGCGATCAGCGCGGTACCGGTGGGACCGAGGTTTCCGATCAGCGCAACGAACCCGGCCAGTTCGTCATCCTCTTCCACGAACGGAGCGGGGGTGTCGCTGCAGGTGAACGCCAGGTTGGTGTTGTCGTCCACATAGCGCGCGGTCTCGACGAGGAAGCCGTTACAGACATCCGCGGCCTGGGCCAGATCGACGGGATCGGGCAGCTCGAAACCATTGGCGAAGGCTCCGGTGGCGGCGACGGCGAGAACGGCAGAGGCCGAAGTGACTCTCAGAAAGGACATGGGGCAACTCCAATTGCGGGACGATCCTCGCCGACCGTAGCCTCGCCCCGACGCGGGGTCAAAGGATCGGAAGCCGAAACGGCGTGCGACGCGCAAAAAGATCGCGAAATGCCTGCCTGTTGCGCATCGCCGTGGCCCCCGGGCAACGGCGGCGGCCGAGGTTCCCGTGGAACCCCGGCAGGGGTTCATCCCGCGAACGTCGCGAGTATGGTCACGCAGGGGGTAGCCAAATGTCAGCGAGAGTGCGTCAGGCCGCAGGGTTCAACGGGGCGCCGATCGGGGCGCAACGCCGGGCAGTGCTGGCGGATCGCGCATCGGCAGGCAGATTCGCCCGTGCCGGACTGATTCTGGCGGCCTTTGCGATGCTCGGTGCGGCTGCGTGCAGCAGGCCAGGCCCCGGAGCGGACGAGATCCGGCAGCTTCTGGCACGGGCCGGGGTGGACCGCCTCGACCAGCCCCTGATTCTCGCTGATCTGCCCGAGCTGGGGACTGCGGCGACGCTGCTGCCTGTCGGCGCGAACGGCGACGTCGTCACTTGGCAGGCCGCGGGCGGCGCGCAGATATCGCTTGAGCGGGGGGTTGTCGTGGCGAGCCGGGGTCTCGGGTTCGACCTGATGTCGGCGGATGCCTCGGCCACGGTCGCCCGTCTGTCCGTGCCGGCAGATGGCGGCACCTACGAGCGGTTCGCAAGCTATCTAGACGGGGAGAACAAAACCGTCTTCCTCGCCATGGTCTGCCGGATGCGGCCCGGTGGCCGCGAGGTTCTGCCGCTGCTGACGTCGCGCTATGAGGTCCTGCGCATCGAGGAAACCTGCGCATTGCCCGACGCGACGATGACGAACTATTATTGGCGACAGCCAGACGGGACGATCCGTAAGTCGAGACAATGGGTGGGACCCGGCGTCGGCTATGTCGAGATCGAACTTCTGGCGGACGGGCGCTGAGGCAAAGGATGACTTCCGCATGAAGACGACATTTCCCCGGATCGCCCGCACCGTCCTTCTGGTGGCGGCGACAGCGCTGGCCGGTTGCGGCCTGACCTACAATGCACAGGCGGTCCGGGCGACCGCAGGCGATGACGTGGCCGTCCGGGTGGTCGAAGTCACGCCGCAGACTGTACTTCTGGCGAATCGGGAGCCCTACACGCCCCTCAGCCTGCCCGCGTCGTTCTTTCAGCAGACGGGTCTTGGATCCGGCCTTCGGGGCGCAGGCGCCCTGCCCGATGCGCCCTTCGTTCCGGATGCCCGCCCCCAGACGGCGGAGCTGCGACCGCCGCCGCCGGTCAACCCTCAGTCCTACCGGCTGGGCGTGGGCGACGTGGTGCTTCTGTCGACCCCGCAGCGCGGCGGCACAGTGGAGCAGTTGAGCGGCCTTCTCGCCGCGCAGAACCAGCGGCAGGGTTACACGATCCGCGACGACGGCGCGATCGCCATTCCCGAGGTGGGGACGATCCCGCTGGCGGGCATGACGGTCGAACAGGCCGAAAGCCGCATCTTCGACGAGCTTGTCCGGGCCCAGCTCGACCCGACCTTCAGCCTCGAGGTGGCGGAGTTCAATTCGCAGCGGGTTTCCGTTGGCGGCGCGGTGGCCACCACGCAGTTCGTGCCCATCGGGCTGACCTCGCTGAGCCTCGGCGACGCGATAACGGCCGTGGGCGGAATCACCGTCCCGCAGGAAGAATTCGCCACGATCCGCATCTATCGCGACGGCACGCTCTACGAGATCCCGCTCGAGGCCTACCTGACCCGTCCCGATCTGCAGCGCACAACGCTCGTCGAGGGCGACTCCGTCTTTGTGGACACGACCTACGATCTTGCGCAGGCGCAGGCCTTCTACGAACAGCAGATCAGCATCATCGGGCTGGAGCGGGGCGCCCGGTCGGCGGCCCTTGCGGAGCTTCAGGCAGAGATCGGCCTGAGGCGCGGCGCGCTCGACGAGGATCGCGAGCTTTTCGAGCGCCAGCTCGGGCTCGATGCCATCGACCGCGACTATGTCTTCCTTGCCGGGGAGGTGGCGGAACAAAGCCGCGTTCCCCTGCCCTTCAACCGTCAATCCCATCTGGCGGACGTGCTCTTCGGCGCGGGCGGCATTCCGCCGGCGAGCGCCAATCCCGCACAGATCTACGTGTTGCGCGCCTCCGCCGATCCCGCGGCCTTCGGCGCCGTGACCGCCTGGAACCTCGATGCCCGCAACGCAGCGGCGATCACGGTCGCGACCCGGTTCGAGATGCGGCCCAACGACATCATCTTCGTGGCACCACAGCCGATCACGACCTGGAACCGTGCGCTTCAGCAGCTCTTCCCGACGCTGATCAACCTCGGGACGGCGGCGGTGAACTGACCTTCGGGGGCTGTCAGAGGCCCTGTCGCTCCGGGGCGGGATCTGTCCCGGCCGAACTGAGGGCGCCGACGAAGCGATCGCGGAACCCGTCCATCGGCAAGGCCGGCAGATCTGCCGCCGGGACCATTCCCTTGGTCCAGCCCCAGCCGTCGAGATGGCGCAGCAGGTCCGGCGGGCCCACGATGTGCATCGGCACGTCGAAGCTGTCACTGCCCGAGATGTGCGGCGCGGTCTGGTGGTCGCCGACGATCAGCAGGAGCGGCGCGCCACCGGCACGCTCGACGGCATAGGAAAAGGTGACCTCGAGCGCGTAATCCACCGCCTCGCGATATTGTTCGCGCACGCGGTCGGGGTCGGCCCAGACGACCTCTGGCGGATCGCCCGCCCCGTCCCACCTGCCGTAGATGCCCCCGTCCCCGATGCTGGCCCAGTCCAGAAGCGCGGGCACCGGCGTCCAGGGCGCATGGGAGGACACGAGCGCGACCTGCGCGAAGAGCGGCAACGCCGAAGGGTCCGCGCGCAGCAGGCGCTCCATCGCGTCGAGCGTGAACTGGTCCGGCATCGTGACCCAGTTGAACGGCGGGCCCCGGTAGCCGAGGTCCCGGGAGGCGAAAACCTCCCTGAACCCCATCCTCGGCCCCTCCGGCCAGTCGTAGGTGATCGCGGGCATGACCGCCGCGGTGCGGTACCCGGCCTGTTCCGCAAGGTGATAGAGCGACTTGCGCGGGCTGGCGAGATAGGCGCGATAGCGTGTCTGGTCGGGAATCCAGAGGCCCGAGGCCAGCGTCGCGTGGCTGAGCCAGCTTTGCCCGCCGACCATTGGCGCAGTCAGCCAGCCCGACCTTGCGGCAAGCCCTGCCCTCTCGAGCTCCGCCCCGGCGGCGCTCAGGGTCTCGAGGTGCCGGGCGGCGTAGAACGGGACATCGAAACTCGCCCGTCCGTAGCTCTCGATGTAGACGATCAGCACGTCGCGTCCGTCGAGCCGGTCGAACAGGCCCGGAACCTCAGCCAGGCGGTCGGACCGCGCCGCCCGCGAGAAGAGGCGCAGATCGGCGAAGGTGGCGCGGGCCATCTCGATCCGCTCCAGCCCGACCCGCGCCGTGAAGGCCGCTCCGGGGATCCGGATCGGCAGGTCCCAGGCGCGCCGTGCGAGTCCTATTTCCGCGACAGCAATAGCGCAGGCGAGCGCAGCCGCCGACCCGAATGCGACGCGGACACGGGTCCTCCCGCCCCAGAACTCCACCGCCGCCCAGAGGCCGGTCGCCCACCAGAGCGCCCATGCCACCGCGACGACGAGCGCCATCGCGGCGCCCGCAACGAGGATGGCCACGGACACGCCAACGACCCCCGACCCGAGCCGCCAGGCCGCGGGCAGGAGATGAAGATCGACCACCGGATTGAAGCCGCGACCATAGGCGAGAAAGGTCGCGTAATCAGCGAGCTTCAGCAGCGCGATGATCATCAGGACCGCCACCAGCACGCCGCGCCCGTAGGCGGTAACCCGCGCGCGGGCAGGCAGGGCCATGAGCGCGAGCAGGATCACCGGCAGTTCGAGCGGGAACAGGGTCAGCGCGCCCCAGGTCATCGCCGCGGGATGGTTCGGCTGGATCAGGACGAGAAACAGGATCGCCGTCGCGAAGAGGCAGCACAGCACCGCCTTCATCGGGTCCGCGCCGCCCCCAGCCAGCGGATATCGACGAGAAAGGACCAGGCGAGAAGCGCCGCGACAAGAACGGCGGCGAATTCGCCCACGCGCTCGGGTAGGGCCGGCGCCTGCAGCGCGAGGAGGGTCCCCAGTTGCAGGACGCAGACGATCTTGCGGCTGTACCGCTCGGGCAGAGGCGCAGCGAGCCAGGGCCAGACGAAAGTGGCACCCCAGAAGAGATAGCGCGCGCCGCCGAGCAGTATCATCGCCGGTCCCGCCGTGCCGCCTGCCCAGGCGAGGGCCGCAAGCAGCAGGGCGAAGGCGGAGTCGGTCTCCATGTCGAAGCGCGCCCCGAAAGCGGATTGCAGCCTCGCCCGGCGCGCGAGCCAGCCGTCGATGCCGTCGAGACAGAGGACCACGAGGCCGATGCCGAAGATCGTCCAGCCTAACCGGGGATCGGCGAAGGACGCGGGCGCGGCCAGCGGCATCGCCAGCAGGCAGGCCAGCGAGCCGCGCAGATGGGTGACTGCGTTGCAGGCTCCAAGGCGCGTGTGGCCGAACGTCTGCTGCCCCCGCATCCACAACATCGACAGCACGCCCGCCGTCAGCGCGGAATTGAGCCAGATCGCGATCGGCAGGCCAGGGGCAATGGCCGGAAAGAGGGCGCCGAGCAGGACGCCGCCTCCGGCCACCAGCGCGAGATGGATCAGCGCCACGCCCAGAAGCCCCGCCAGGGGACCGGCGCGGTCCGGAGCGGATCGCGCCGCGGCGAGTGTCTGACGGAGGGTGTCTTCCATCAACGGCACTTATCGCCCCGGGCGGGAAGTCAAGTGGCCGTTGCACGTCCCGACAGGAGGACTAGCTATACCCGGGGCCAAGGGGGGTGCGATTATGGACAACTCGGGAACGGGCTATAGGCGCACCGCGCGGGTGCTGCACTGGCTGGTCGCGATCGTGGTGATCGCCACGCTGCCCGTGGGGGTGCTCATGCTCGACGAGAGCGTCTCCCGCGAGACCCGGAACACTCTCTTCATCTTTCACAAGAACGTGGGCGTGGTGATCCTGGTTCTGATGCTGGCCCGCCTCGCCTACCGCGCCTGGCGGCCGCCGCCTCCGATGCCCGACCACCTGCCGCGCTTGCAGGTCAGGGTCGCCGGTGCGACCCATGTGGCGCTCTATGTCCTGCTGCTCGTGATGGCGGTGTCCGGCTATATCCGGGTGGCGGCGGGTAACTTTCCCATCGAGATGCTCGACGCGATCGGCATCCCGCCGCTTGTGCCCGTGAACGAGACGCTGGAGACCACGGCGCAGGCGATCCACTTCTGGACCCGGTTCCTTCTGGTGCCGCTCATCCTTCTGCATGTCGGCGCCGCCCTGCATCACCGGTTCGTGCTCCGGGACGGAGTCTTCGCCCGGATGTGGCCGCCGCTCGGGCGTTAAACCTCGAGCCGCACGCGCGCCCTGACGGGCCTGTGATCCGAGGCCGCCCGGATGCCCGGACCGTCGAGCACCTCGAGCGCCCTGACGCAGCCCGGCGCGCTCAGGACGCGGTCCAGCGGCAAAAACGGGCGGGTAGCCGGAAAGCTCGGCCGCGCGGGCCCCTCGAGACGCAGCAGCGTGACGCCCGGACTCAGGGCGAACCCGCCCCAGGGCCGCCACTCGTTGAGGTCGCCCAAGAGGATCGTCTGCATCCGGGGCCTGCGCATCAGGTACTGACCGATGGTGCGCATCTGGGCGAGGCGGAGCGGCTGGCCCAGAGACAGATGCGTGGTGACGACCCGCATTTCGCGGCCCGCAAGACCGATCTCCAGCGAGACAGCCCCCCTATGGCACCGGCCCGGCAGATCGATGAGGTCGCCATGGCGGATCGTGGCCCCGGTGGGGAGAAAGAGGATCGCTCCGAGAAAGCCGTGGCTCTCCGCGCTCCAGCGCAGGTCAGGATCGCGATGGGCCCAGCCGAGACCGGTGGCGGCCTCGACCCCGGCGATGTCGAGGATGCCCCGGTGCGGGCGGCGTTCCTCGTCGGCCTCCTGCAGGGCGAGGATGTCGGCGGTTCCGGGCGGGCAGACCTCGTCTCCGAGAACCGTCAGCACGCGCGCCGGGTCCACGCGCCCGTCCTTGCCGCGGGCGCGGTGGATGTTCCACGACACCGCCGTAAGGTCTTCGCTCACCCGCTCACCGCCCCTCCGCTCACCGCGCGCACGACAAGGCGCTGCACCGCGACGAAGAGCGCCAGCGCGGGCAGGATCGCGACAAGGCAGGCCGCCGCCAGCAGCTGCGTCGTCGAGGCGCTGCTCGAGCCCGCGAAATTGAAGATCGCCACCGAGATCGGCACCTTTCCGGTGTCCGTCAGCAGGATGAAGGGCACGAGGAACTGCGACCAGCCCATCATGGTGTTGAGGACGAAGGCCGCCGCCACCCCCGGCCCGGCGAGCGGCAGGGTGATCCTCAGGAGCGTCTCGGCGCGGCCGCATCCGTCGATCTCGGCCGCTTCCTCCAGCGACCGCGGCACGCGGTCGAAGCTCGACTTGAGCACCCAGACCGAGAGCGGCACGCCCAAGGCGACATAGACGCCGATCACGCCCACATGGGTGTCGAGCATCCCCACAGCGTCCATGTAGCGGTAGAGCGGGATCAGCACCACGAGCGGCGAGACCATCTGCACGAGGAGAACCGCGACCATCAGCCCCGTCCGACCACGGAACGAGAAGCGGCTGAAGGCATAGGCCGCCGGGATCGCCGCGGCGACCGCCCCCGCGCCACCCAGCGCGCAGATCTTCAGCGAGTTCCACAAATGGAGCCCGAAGGACCTGTCGGTCAGCACGAGGCGGAAGTTTTCCAGCGTCGGGTCTTCCGGCAGGTAGCGGGCGGCGCCCAGATAGACCTCCTGCGGCGTTCGCACCGACAGCGACAGCAGCCACGAGAGCGGCACGAGAAAGAGCGCGGCGATCAGCAGCGCCACCACGTAGGTGGCCCGGTCGGCGGCGCGCGGGCTCATTGCCGCCCCCGGCCCAGAAGGGCGATGTAGAGGAGCGTCAGCACGGTGCTGATGGCGACCAGCACCAGCGCGAGCACGCTGCCGCCGCCGAGGTCATAATTGTAGAAGACCCTGTTGAAGATATGCAGCGACAGCACCTCGGTCGCGCGCCCCGGCCCGCCGCCCGTGAGCGCGAGGATGCTGTCGAAGGTGTTCAGCGTCTGGATCGTCACCAGCACGGTGTTCACGAGGATCGCGCCCTTCAGTTGCGGCAGGGTGATGAAGACGAACCGCGCCAGCGGCCGCGCCCCGTCCACCTCCGCCGCCTCGTAAAGGCGCGGGTCGATGGCGCGGCGTGCCGCATAGAAGACGACCATGGAAAAAGCGGTGCCCTGCCAGACATTCGCAAGCACCGCCGAGAGCATGGCCATGTCAGGGTCCGAGAGCCACGCCACCCGCGGCAGGCCGATCAGCGCGAGGGTGGAGTTGATCGCGCCGAAAGGTGCTTCGGAAAACAGCGTCTGCCAGATGATCCCGTTGGCCACTCCCGGCACGACCCAGGCCGCCAAGACTATGGTGCGCAGCGCCGTCATGCCGCGTAGCCCGCGCCGGTCGCCCCGCGCCACCAGCAGTGCCACGCAAAGCCCCGCCAGTTGTAGTCCCAGCACGCTGGCGACGGTGAACACGAGCGTATTGCGCAGGACGACGCCGAGGTCCCTCGCCTCCAGCATGGCAGCATAGCCGGAGAGCCCGTAGTTCTCGGCCGGCCGCAGGAGCGTCGCGTCGCTGAAGCTCAGCCGCACCACGTCCGCCACGGGGATGACGTAGACCGTGCCCAGAACCAGCGCGACCGGCAGCAGCCAGAGCAGCGGCCGCGCCGCCATGCCGGGGCTCAGAGCCGCTCCCAGGCCTCGAGCGAGGCCTCGAAGGCCGCGTCGAGGGCCGCCTCGGGCTCGGCGGCGCCGGAAAGGACATCGCCCATGAGGATCTGGATCTGGTTCGATATCTCCGGATAGATCGCGGCCCCGGGACGCGGGCGACCGTTGACCAGCGCCTCGGCGAAGAGATCGAACTGCGGCCCCTCGAAGGCGTCGTAGACCTCGTATTGCGCCATGGAGGTGGGCAGGAGGCCCTGCACCGCGTTGCCCGCGCCGGAATAGATGGCCTTCACCATTTCGGCGCAGAGCTGCACCTTCTCGGGATCGTCGCTAAGGGCCGCGATGGTCCAGCCGCCGGTCCCCGTCGCCCGGTCCTCTGCCGTGGGCCCCGGTAGCTCGGAGACCGCCCAGTCGGCGAAGCGCTCCTCGGACAGGGTGTTCCGAAGCTGGCCGTATTGCCAGTTGCCGCCCACGAACATTGCCGCAGTCCCCGCCGCCGCCGCGGCGTTGAACTCGTCGTAATTGTTGATCGTCGTCACCCGGCCCGGGGCAGCGCCGCTCTCGACGAGGGACTGGTAGTAGCCCAGCGCCTCGAGGAAGGCGCCGCGGTTCTCGCCTTCGCCGAAGACCGGGCGCCCATTCTCGTCCACCAACTGCCCGCCCGCGGCCCAGAAATTGCCGAGCCAATCGAAGGTCGTGCCCTCCCAGCGCGCGCCGTTGAAGAGGAGGCCCTCGAGCCCCGCCTCGCTTGCCCCGACCGCCGCCGCCTCGAGCTCCTCCCAGGTCTGCGGCGCCTCGGGCACCACAGTGGTGTCACGGTAGAGGACGCGCAGGTCCGTGAACCACCACCATGCCACGAGATTGCCCGCCTCGTCGGTCACGGCCTCGCGCACGAAGGGAAAGAGATCGTCGATCTCCTCCGCGCTCCAGTGCTCGGTCATCGGCGACAGCACCCCGGCGGCCTTGAACGTCGCGAGCTGCGAGCTGTCGATCATCGCACAGTCCGGCCCGCGCCCGGCGCGCGCCTGTTCGAGCATGCGCGCCTGTTCCTCACCGATGTTGTCGGTGGCGAGCTGGGTCTCGATCCGCCAGTCGGGCCGGGCCTCGATGAACTCGGTGAAGAGCGCCTCGAAGGCCGCCCTCATCTCGGGGTCCGAGGAATAGAGGTCATAGGCCGTGAGCCGGAAGGACATGGCGTTGGGCGCGTCCGGCAGGCCGACCCGGTCGCGCGTGATCAGGTCCTGGGCCGCCAGCGGTCCGCCGGAGAGGGCGATCGCGGCTGCGGAGGCGGAAAGGCGAAGGGTCATGGCATCGGTCCTTTTTCGGCGGTCGGTCAAGCTGTTGAACCTAGCGGTGCTGACCGGTTTTCAATTGCGCCCGGGCCGAGCGCCGTCCCCGTCCCGGGATCGAAGAGGTGCAGGTCGGCGGCTTGCGCCGTCAGCGCCGCACGCAGGCCGGGCGCAAGCCGGGCCCTTGCATCGTGCCGGACCCAGACTTCGCCAAGGCCCTCGGCGGTCCAGAGCGCAAGGGTTTCGGCGCCAAGGGGTTCCAGAAGATCGAGGCGCGCGGGCACCGCCCCCGTAGCGCTGGGATCGGCGAGGCGCAGCGCCTCGGGGCGCAGGCCCGCCACGACGGGTCCGTCGGGATGCCCGCCCGTGACGGTCCGCAGGATCGGTCGGCCCTCCGCGTGAAGGGCGCCCGCCTCCAGAGATGCGGGAAACAGGTTCATCGGCGGCGCGCCAACGAAACCGGCCACGAACAGCGATGCGGGCCGGTCATAGACCTCCATCGGCGTGCCCACCTGCTCCACCTTCCCCGCGTTCATCACCACAACGCGGTCGGCCATGGTCATCGCCTCGGTCTGGTCGTGGGTGACGTAGAGCGTCGTCGTGGGAAACCGGGCGTGCAGGCGCTTCACCTCGGTCCGCATGGAGATCCGGAGCCGTGCGTCGAGGTTCGACAGCGGCTCGTCGAACAGAAACAGCCTTGGCCGCCGGACGATGGCGCGGCCCATGGCAACCCGCTGCCGCTGCCCGCCCGACAGCTCTCCCGGGCGGCGGTCGAGAAGATCGTCGAGCTCGAGGATCCGCGCCGCCTCGGCCACGGCCCGCCGGGTCTCATCGCGGCTCGCGCCCCTCCGGCGAAGCCCGAAGCCCATGTTCCGCGCGACGCTCATGTGCGGATAGAGCGCGTAGTCCTGAAAGACCATGGCCACGTCCCGGTCCGCGGCCCCCAACGCAGTCACGTCCCGTCCGTCGATGCGGATACGGCCTTCCGTCGGCGTCTCGAGCCCGGCGACCATGCGCAGCGTGGTGGACTTGCCGCAGCCGGAGGGACCGACGAGAACCACGAACTCGCCCGGCAGCACCTCAAGGTCCAGCATGGAGACCGCGACCGAGCCGCCGTCGAAGCGCTTGGCGACACCCTCGATGCTCAGTCGGGCGCCCTCGGCCGCGCAGGCCCGGCGCAATTCCTCGGGGGTCGTCGTGTCCATACTTCTCGGTCTCCCCGCGTCGGCCTGCCATGAAAAGTAGCCTTGCCTTCCGAAGGTTCCACCCTGGCCACCCGGCGCGGCGCCGGCTCTTGCCCCGGCGCTGCGCCGGGCGATATCTCTGCGATGCTCAGGTCTTCCGCAGCCCGTGCGTCCCGTCGCTCTCGTGGCCTTCTGCGGATGGTCGTGCCCTTGGGCATTGTCGTGCTGCTCTGGCAGATCCTGGACCTGCAGGAGGTGGGATCCCTCCTCGGACGCGTCGATCCGGGAGCGGTATGTCTCGCGCTCCTTCTCGTTTTCGTGCAGAATGCGGCCTCCGCGCTCCGGTGGCGCCTGACCGCCGGGCGGCTGGGTATACGCATCGGAACGGGCCGGGCCCTGTCGGAATATTTCCTGTCGCAACTTCTCAACATGACCCTTCCTGCGGGCGTGCTGGGCGACGCGAGCCGCGCGCTGCGCAGCAGGGCCGAGGCGGGGCTCCTGCCGGCGGGACAGGCAGTGGTGATCGACCGGCTGACGGGACAGGTCGCGCTTTTCTCGGTCCTCGGCGCGGGTCTTGCCCTCAGCGCCGCGGGTCCGGGCATCGTTTGGCCCGACTGGGTCGCGTCCGTCGTCCTGTGGGTCCTCGGCGCCGGGGCGGCCGTCGCGGCGGCGCTGTGGATCGGCGGACGGGCACGGGGACGCATCGGGGAACTGTCGCACGACAGCCGGGCCGCGGTCGGCCGGGCCGTGCTCGCCGCCGATGTCTGGCCCCGGCAGGCGGCGTTCAGCCTTCTGATCGTGAGCTGCAACCTCGGCGCCTTCGCCTGCTGCGCCGCGGCCACGGGGACCGACCTGCCCTTCGTCGCGGTGATCTCGGTGGTGCCTCTGATCCTCGTGACGATGATCCTGCCGGTCTCCGTCGGCGGCTGGGGTGTGCGCGAGGGCGCCGCGGCGGCCCTTTGGCCGACGCTGGGTGCCGCGGCGGAGGCGGGGGTCGCCGCTTCGGTCGTCTTCGGTCTGGTGATCCTCGCGGCGGCGCTGCCGGGTCTCGCCGCCCTGCTGTGGCCGGCTCAGGCGCCGCTGCGCGACAGCGCCCCGGCAAAGGCGTCCCGCCTGCGCGCCACCTCGGGCACAGGCCCGGAAGACGCACGCCACGGGGACCGCGACGACCACCAGACGATGAGCGGCGCGAAGACCATCGGCAGAAAGACCGGAACCACAAAATAGAGCGAGCCAAGCGCCACCGCGACCGTGAGCGCAAAGCCCGCGAGCCCCAGAGTCGCAATCCAGCGCGAGGCCTCCCAGGCACGCGCAAGACCGAGGCACTCGCCGGCCGGAGGATGGGCAGGCCATCCCCCGTCACGCCCCGTCAGCACCTCCAGTACCGCCCGGAGTTGCCAGGCGAGCAGGATCGGCGCCACGAGCGCCGAGAACCCGAGTTCGCCCAGCGCCGCGCCGGTCCGGTGCAGGCGGTTCCCGTGCCGCGACCGGACGAGGTCATGCAGCAGCGCCGCGACGCGGGGCAGCACCAGCAGGCCGATCACCGCGAAGATCAGCCCTTCGGACCCTGCCAGCGTGCCGGCATGGGGTTCCGCCCCCGTCGCCAGCGGGCGGAGGAGACTGGCCAGCAGGAACAGGCTCCAGAGCGGCGCCATGGCATAGGTCGCCACGTTGAGGGCGAAGGTCACCCGGCTCCAGAAGGCGAGGCCCTCGAGCGGGATCAGGCGTGCATGCTGCATGTTGCCCTGGCACCAGCGCCGGTCCCGGCGGGCATGGGCCAGGATGTCCTCGGGGCCTTCCTCGAAGGAGCCGCCGAGATCGGGATCGATCCGGACGCCCCACCCCGCGCGGACCAGCAGCGCCGCCTCGACGTAGTCGTGGCTCATCACGGGTCCGCCGAACGGCGCGGAGCCCGGCAACTCGGCAAGGCCGCAATGTGTAGTGAAGGGCGCCACCCTCAAGATCGCGTTATGCCCCCAGTAGGGACCCGCCCTGCCCTGCAGCGCGGCGAGGCCTGCGGCCTGCAGCGGCCCCGAGAGACCCGAAGCGAACTGCATCGCCCGCCCGAAGCGGCTGCGAGCACCGATGACCCGCGGGACGCTCTGCAGAAGGCCGAGATCCGGCGCACCTTCCATCCGCCGCACCATCTCCACGAGGGTCTCCCCCTCCATCAGGCTGTCGGCGTCGAGCACCACCGCATAGCGATAGCGCCCACCCGAGCGGCGCAGGAAATCGGCGATGTTCCCGGCCTTTCGTCCGCGGCGGTCCGCCCGGCGCCGGTACATCAGGGGAACCGCGCCGGGCGCCTCCGCGATCAGGCGCGACAGCCCCTCCGCCTCCGCCCGGCCGGCCCGGGGATCGCTGTCCGACAGGACGACCATCTCGAAGAGATGCGCATGCTCCGTCGCGGAGAGCGATGCCCGGACAGCCGCGATCCGGGCGAGCGCCGGACCGGTCTCCTCGTCGCACAGGAGGACCAGCACCGCCGTCCGCCCGGCAACCGCGCCCCGGGGCGGCGGCGCAGGCTGCACCGCGAGACCCGCGAGGGCAAGCGCGCTGCCCCAGGCGAGCCAGGCGCCCGCCAGGAAGACGAGCGCTGCCCTCAGCCAGTCGAGGGCGACCGGATGCGGCACGCTGCCCAGAAAGGCCCAGGAGAGGCCGCAGGCTGCGAGGAGCACGGTCACTCCGGCCAGCGCCCTCCGGCGAAGGGCGGAGGAGTCAGGACCGGGCACGGCGCAGGAGCAGCCGCATCAGACGTCTGAGAGACCGCCGCCGCGGACGGACCAGCCGGTGCTCGGGCATCGCCATGGGCGCGGTGTCGGGAGGCGGCAGTTCGGTCGGCACGGAGCTCATCGGGCTATCCCCCTCGACGGCGCGGCATCGATCTCCGGCCACCTCGGAATCAAACAGTCGCGGCGCGACGGCCCCCGGACTGCGGGGAGGCGGCGCGCGGCCGGCGCCATGCGAACCGACGCCGCAGACTGGTGAGAACGCACCGGGACCCCTGCCCGCAGCGGCAGATGGCTGTCGCGCGGCGAAGCGCGGGCGGCGCGGCGGGGATCACCTTCTTGCATTGCGGGCCAGATAGCGTCGTGGCCCCGGCCTTCAAACCCGATTCAGACCCGGCGCGCCCGGGACAGCTCTTGGGGCGCGTTCCTGCCATCTGGTACGGAACAGAGACGGCCCCCGGTCTGGACCGGTCTCAGCCCATCTTGTCCGATGCATAGGCGCCGGGGCTCGCCGGGAAGACCACGGTCTTGCCGTCGTTCAGAAACGAACGCCGCTGGGCATGGGCATGGACGGCGCGGGCCAGCACCTGCGCCTCCACGTCGCGCCCCAGCGAGACATAGTCCGAGGCGCTCTGTGCATGGGTGACTCGGACGGTATCCTGCTCGATGATTGGCCCCTCGTCGAGATCGGCGGTCACGTAATGGGCGGTCGCCCCGATGAGCTTCACCCCCCGCTCGAAGGCCTGCTTGTAGGGGTTCGCGCCCTTGAAGCTCGGCAGGAAGGAGTGATGGATGTTGATGATCCGCCCCGACATCGCCTGGCAGAGGCTGTCGGAAAGCACCTGCATGTAGCGCGCAAGAACCACCACCTCGGCCCCCGTCTCGCCCACGAGATCGAGCAGCCGCGCCTCGGCCTCGGGCTTGTTGCCGGGCGTCACGCGGATGTGGTGGAACGGCAGGTCGTGGTTCACGACGACCTTCTGATAGGTCATGTGGTTCGACACCACGCCGACGATCTCCACGGGCAGGGCGCCGATGCGCCAGCGATAGAGCAGATCGTTCAGGCAATGGCCGAAATTCGACACCATGATCAGGGTCTTCATGCGTTCCTCGGGATCGTGGATGCCCCAGGTCATGCCGAAGCGCTCCGCCACCGGCGGAAAGCCCGCGCGCAACTCGTCCGGGCCGGCCGTGCCCTCGATCACGAAGGCGATGCGGGCGAAGAACCGCCCGGTCTCGATATCGTCGAACTGCGCCGCGTCGACGATGTTGCATCCCTGCTCGGCGAGATACCCCGCGACGGCAGCGACGATGCCTGCGCGGGACTCGCACTGGACGGTGAGGACGTGGGTCTTGGCGCGCATCTGGGGCTCTTCGGATCGGGGAAAGCTGCCGGCCGGACATGACCCGATCCGCGACCCGAGGCAAGGCGGGGACCGACCAGATGCGCGCGCCGACCGACCTATCGACGGACAGTCGGGGGCCAGCGCGCGGGCCCGCCGGTTTTCCCGATACACCGATGGAAACGAGGCGACGGATGGGCGGCTTCTGGTTGTGGATACTCCTGCTCTTTCTCCTGATCGCCATGTTCGCCCGGCCAACCCGGCCCACACCCGCGACCGCTGGCCCTACCGCAGCGTCGGGGGATACCGCTGCGCGGTCTCGGCCACGGCTCTGGTGCTCTTGAAGCTGGACTGGCCACCGCCTGGCCCTGGGCCGCGGTGGAGCCGGTGCCCCGATGACGTCGGACCCCTCACCTGAAAGGAAATGACCATGCTCGCAGCGTCGAAAATCACCGGCCTGCCAATCGCGGCGACCGACGGCGAGATCGGACGTCTGGACGACCTCCTGTTCGATGACAGGACCTGGACGATCCGCTGGGCCGTGGCCGATACCGGCAAATGGCTCACCGGGCGCCGGGTCCTTTTGCCGAAGGAGAAACTGGCCGGGCCCGACCCTGTCTCGGCAGGCTTCGCAGTCGAGATCAGCCGCGACGCGGTCAAGGACGCGCCTGGCCTCGCCACCGACGCGCCTGTCTCGCGGCAGATGGAGCGCGAGGTCTTCGGCCATTACGGCTGGACGCCCTACTGGGACGGCGGCTACGGCTACCCCTTGGCGACGGGCCTCGCGACCGGCGCGGTGGCCCCGGCGGCCCCCCTCGGGATGCTGCCCGAAGACGCGTCTCCGGAGGAGGAAGCGACCCGGGACGCGCCTTCGGGCGATCCCCACCTGCGCAGCGCAGAGGAGGTGACGGGCTACCGGATCGAGGCAAACGATGGCGGCATCGGCCACATCGAGGACCTGCTCCTCGATCCCGACGACTGGTCCGTGCGCTTCATCGTGGTCGACACGCGGAACTGGTGGCCGGGCCGGAAAGTGCTGATCTCCCCGCGCTGGCTGAAGGAGATCGACTGGAGTGAGCGCAAGGTCTGGGTCGATGCCAGCCGCGAGGCGGTGAAGGCGAGTCCCGATTACGATCCCGGCTCCCCTCCCGGACCCGAGGAGGAGGCGCGACTTCACGCGCATTACGGACACGTCTGGCCCTAGGTCCCGTCTGCATTCAAGGGATTCCCATGTGAAGAGAGTTCTGATTCAAGATCGAAAAGGGAGGCGATCTTGAGCAGGCGGACATTGACGGACGCTCAGTGGGCGCGCATCGAGGGACATCTTCCGGGGCGCGACGGGTTGCCCGGGCGGAGCGGCACCGACAACCGGCTGTTTGTGGACGCCGTGCTGTGGCTTGCGCGGACGGCTGCACCCTGGCGCGATCTGCCACCCGAGTTCGGCAGGTGGACCGGCGTGCATGCCCGCTTCCGACGCTGGGCGATTTCAGGGGTATGGGAGCGCCTTTTCAATGAGTTGAGCACGGACCCCGACTTCGAATACGTCCTCATCGACAGCACGATATGTAAAGCCGACGCGGATGCGGCGGGCGGAAGGGGGGGACTCAGGCTCACGGGATCGGGCGTTCGCGCGGCG
>Ga0076930_100522_pt1 | contig 35166 bp, 37 predicted proteins | sample HotLakConsoUCCRE_FD_71149 | JGI IMG/M metagenome (GOLD analysis project Ga0076930, IMG submission 71149) | Hypersaline microbial mat communities from Hot Lake, Washington, USA - Hot Lake Consortium UCC-RE (version 3) (version 3) ...
TGTTGCGGATGCTGGAGGTGCCCCAGGTGCCGTTGCACAACAATGGCGCTGAATCCGATATTCGAGAATATGTCACCCGTCGCAAAGTCAGTGGGGGCACTCGCTCTGAAGCCGGACGACGAGCCCGAGATACCCTGGTAGGCCTGAAGAAAACCTGTCGTAAGTTGGGGATCTCCTTTTGGCAGTTTTTGATTTCTCGATTGCGAGGGGATGGCCAAATCCCCCCGTTACCCGATGTGATTCGAACCCTGGCATCGGGACTGCAACTGGCGGCTAGCCCAGCCTAAACTCCAAGCGGTAGCTCATAGGCTATCTCAGCTCTTTTTGAGTAATTGCCGATCACCAAACCTGTGCAGTGGCCTGACCCCCGATCGACTGCAGGCATCTGCGCCAGGGTAGCCCAGCCAGGGTGGCGACTGTGATAAGAACCGCAACCGAGACGATAGAATCAGATCATGCAGTTCAGCCGTCTATGAGGTATGGCAGGTCACAGTAAATGGGCCAACATCAAGCGCCAAAAGGCCCGAGTGGATGCGGTCAAGGGCAAAATCTTTGCCAAAATGTCGCGGGAGATTATTGTTGCGGCTCGTTCGGGGGGGCCAGACCCGGCGGGTAACTTTCAGCTGCGTACCGCCATTGAGAAGGCAAAAGCCGCCGGAGTTCCCAACGACAACATTGACCGGGCCATCGCGAAGGGGACGGGTCAACTGGGGGCCGACGATAGCTATGAAGCGATCCGTTATGAGGGCTATGGTCCAGGGGGAGTGGCCATCTTGATCGAAGCCCTCACCGATAACCGTAACCGCACCGCCGCCGATCTCCGGGCTGCATTCAGTAAAAGCAACGGCAACCTGGGTGAAACCGGCTGCGTGGGCTGGATGTTCAACCAGAAGGGCGTTATTACCCTGATCGGCCCGGTGGACGAAGAGGCGCTGCTGGAAGCCTCCCTTGAAGGAGGGGCAGAAACCTACGAACTGGTGCAGCTGGATGAAGATACCGAAGGGGTCGAAGTGTTTTGCGACCCTGCCGACCTGGAGCACCTCGACACCAGCCTCAAAGACCACAACTATCAGGTGCAACAGGCCGAACTTCGGTGGATTCCCAGCAATACTATCCTGGTAGAAGACAACGACCAGGCCCGTCTGCTACTGAAGCTGATGGATGCCCTGGAGGATTTAGATGACGTGCAGTCTGTAACCGCCAACTTTGATATGGCAGAAGAGTTAATGGCCGCTTCTGTGGCCTGACCCCTCCCAAACGTAACGGGACGGGGTTTTGAGCCTTCGCAACTTGTAGGATAGGGGATAGCTCCATCTTCCTTGTTGCCATGGCTTCTCTCATTCAAACCCTTCCCAAAGCTGAACTGCATATTCATATTGAAGGTTCCCTCGAACCCGAAATGATGTTTAACCTGGCTCAGCGCAATGGTGTGAAGTTGCCCTATGGTTCTGTGGCCGAAGTGAGAGACGCTTACCAGTTTGAGCACCTGCAGTCGTTTTTAGACCTCTACTACGCAGGGGCCCAGGTCTTGCAAACCGAGCAAGATTTTTACGATTTAACCTGGGCCTATCTGCAAAAGTGTGCCGAACAAACGGTGCGCCATACCGAGATTTTCTTTGATCCCCAAACCCATACCGACCGGGGCATTCCCTTTGAAGTGGTCCACGACGGCATTACCCAGGCGTTGAAGGATGGCCAGAACAAACTCGGCATCTCCTCTGCCCTGATTCTGTGTTTTCTGCGCCACCTCAGCGCCGAGGCCGCCATGGCCACATTAGAACAGGCCCTGCCCTACGGTGATAGCTTTGTCGCGGTGGGGCTGGATTCCTCTGAAATGGGTCATCCTCCCTCCAAATTTCAGGCGGTATTTGACCGGGCCAGGGGCGAAGGCTTTCTTACCGTGGCCCATGCCGGTGAAGAAGGGCCACCGGAATACATTTGGGAAGCCATTCGGTTACTCAAAGTCAGCCGCATTGACCACGGAGTACGCTGTGTAGAAGATCCGGCCCTGGTGGACTATCTGATCGAGCACCAAATTCCGCTGACGGTCTGTCCCCTCTCTAACGTCAAGCTCTGTGTCTTCGATACCATGGCCCAGCACAACCTCAAGCAGCTGCTGAATATGGGGCTTTGCGTCACGGTGAATTCCGACGACCCGGCCTACTTTGGCGGCTACTTGAACGAAAATTTTGAAGCCATCCACACCGCCCTGCAGCTGTCAGAAGACCAGCTCAATCAACTCGTCCGGAACTCCTTCAAAGCCTCCTTTCTCGATGCAGCGAAACAACAGGAATATCTCACCACCCTTACGACCTGAATCGGATAAAGAATCGGATAAAAAGTTAAGCGCCTCGGGTTTTTCCTCCAAAACCCGAGGCGCTGCAGTATGGCTAATTCATCTGAGCGGCTTCGTAGGTCCAGGCCCCGTAGGCGACCAGGTCAGCCAGGGTATCAGAATTGAGCTGGCAGGGGGGTTCTAGTGCCACATCCGAGCCGGTTTCGTAGGAATGAAGCACATCTGCTACCCAGGGGGCAAATCGCAGGACTTCGTCTGGCAACAGAGTGAGTTCAAACTTCAGCAGCTGCTGTCCTTGCAGACGTTTGTGGGGTTGCCCTTTAGCCGGTTCAAGGCCCAGCCCCTGATTCATGCCCAGCCTCAAAATTAGGGGACGGTCGGGTACCAGATCATCGGGGGCAATATGGGCGTAGATACAGATATAGTTCAGCTTCTGATAGCAATCAGTCCAGGTCATTTTTGGGGTGTTGCCCAAATAAGAACTCCCCTTCGTGATGTGTACCGGCACGCCCAGGGCAGGGGCTAACCTGTTGTAAAACTCCTGGCGAATATCACCAACGGTACGAATGGCTTCTGGGGTCATGCAAACACTCAATCAAAACGACCATTTGAAGGGCTGGTCAGGCAACTATGGTTCAGCCCCTCCTGAGTACCGAATGCTTGGGGTTAATAAGCGCCTACCGTTCTACAGCGGTTGGCAGAATGGCCCCCTGGGTAACCGCCTTACTCAGGTCAACATTTTCCAAATCGACGTTAGTCAAGTTTGCCTGGGTGAGATTGGCGTTCGTTAAGTTAGTCCCTGCCAGTACCGTATTGCTGAGGTTAGTACGGCTCAGGTTGGTACCCGACAAATTTGCTTTCGTCAGGTTGGCACCGCTTAAATTGATGCCGCTTAGATTGAGATTGCGCATATTAGCCGCCATCAAATTCAGGTTACGAAAATCTCGCTGGCCGGCAGCGTAGCGGCTTAACAACTCTTTAACGTTGAAAGGTTTTGCAAACATAAACCGAAAACCTCAAGTAAGGATACAGGGGAACGAAGCAGCTCAAACTCAAATCAGCAAACGTCGACGACGAATATCGTATCGGGCAACGTAGCCTGCCGGGTTAGTGCGTAAGTAGATAACGTTATCGACTTGCCGAGAAAGGGTCTCGTCGGGAGTTTGAAAAGCAAGATCGTTTAAGTCACAACTCTCGCGATAAGCAGCTACCGCAAGGTCAAAGTTGTCAGCAGAATCAGCCATGGGTCACCTCAAATACAGCCCGGCAACCGGCTTGGATAGCATGCGCCTTACGCTCAAGCTAACAGCAAGCATGCTTCCTGGCTTCCACTGCCCTCACAGTAGCACGAGAAATCCAAGCTTTCGCTTGAGGGTTGCCAACTCGCCGGAGGGCAGGGCGTTCTCCCGGTTGGGCAAAACCTGGGGTTAGGCTCCGCCCACCAGTCCTATTTCAGCGACATTCATCTGGAGATAAAATTTCTTTTAATGTAAGAAATGCCGGACCCCCGTCATGGCCATTACCAAACCCAGCTCGTTAGCGGCTTTGATGGAGTCTTCATCACGGCGGCTGCCCCCCGGCTGCACCACGGCCCGAATACCGGCAGCGGCGGCGGCTCGCACAGAGTCATCAAAGGGGAAAAAGCCGTCGCTGGCGAGGACTGCGCCCTGGGTTTTAGCCCCAGCCTGAGCGAGAGCAATATTGACGGCCCCGACTCGATTCATTTGCCCGGCCCCAATACCGAGGGTCTGGTGATGGTTGGTCACCACAATGGCGTTAGATTTGACGTGTTTGACGACCCGCCAGGCAAACAGCATTTCGGATAGATCGTCATCGGTAGGCTGTTTTTCAGTGACAAATTGCCAGGTGGCGGGGTCGTCGCGCAGGGTATCGGGGGTTTGGAGTAGAAAGCCCCCTGCGATCGCATGTACCGCCTGGGCTGGCCCGGTCAACAAATCTGCCAGCACCAGCACCCGCAGGTTTTGCTTTTTGATCAAAATTTGTCGAGCCGTCTCTTCACAACCCGGAGCCACAATACATTCCAAAAAGGTCCTGGTGAGCTGATTAGCCGTATCTGCATCAATGGGGCGATTCATCACCACAATACCGCCAAAGGCCGAGACCGAATCTGCTTCATAGGCCCGGTTATAAGCTTCGGCCAGGCTGTCGCCCATGCCGACGCCGCAGGGGTTGGTGTGCTTAAGCACCGCCGCTGCTGGTGTCTCAGCGGGAAATTCGGCGATAATGCGGCGGGCGGCTTCCAGATCCACCAGGTTGTTGTAGCTCAGCTCTTTGCCCTGCAGTTTGTCGGCCCCGGCCCAGCCGGTGGGCATCGAGCCGGTACGGTACCAGGCTGCGGTTTGGTGGGGGTTTTCGCCGTAGCGCAGGGTAGCCTGCTGATGGCCGGTAAGCGCCCACTGCTCAGGCATAGCGGCATCTTCTGGGGCCGTTTGTTGGGTCAAATAGGTGGCAATAGCCTGATCGTAAGCAGCCGTATGCCAGAAAGCAGCACGGGCACAGGCTTGCCGAAACTCAAGGGGCGCGGTGCCCTGGTTTTCGCGCATGGCGTCTAAGTAAGGGCCGTACTGGTCTGGATTGCTGAGAATGGTGAGATACTGGTGGTTCTTTGCCGCAGCCCGAACCAGGGTGGGGCCACCAATGTCAATCTGCTCAACGGCATCGGGCAGGGTGACATCGGCCCTGGCAATGGTCTGCTCAAACGGGTAGAGATTCACCACCACCAGGTCAAAGGGGCGAATGTCATTATCTGACAGGTCTTTTTGGTCCTCCGGCCAGTCTTGCCGGGCCAGAATGCCGCCGTGGACACGAGGATGCAGGGTTTTGACCCGTCCTGCCAAAATTTCGGGAGACCCGGTGTAGTCAGAAACCCTGGTAACGGGAATGTTGGCCTCAGCCAGGGTACGAGCGGTGCCCCCGCTGCTGATAATGTCGAATTCAAACTCATCTACCAGAGTTTTCGCCAGTTCTGCCAACCCGGTTTTATCCGATACGCTCAACAGTGCCAGCCGCGCCATAACTCCTCTTCCATTGCGTTTGCCAGACATTACTATATCGAAAAAGACCAGTGAACCCCGAGTTCCTAAGGGTATTCAAAGATTGAGCCCTGAGTATCACAAAAGGATTGACCCTATGGCAACTCATCTCCCTATGCTGAGGTCTCAGCGGCTGCTGTTGCGAATGGGGCAACCTGAAGATATCCCCGCCATTCTGCACTACTACCGCTCGAACAAAGCCTACCTGGAACCCTTTGAACCCCAGCGCCCCGACAACTTCTACAGCGTCCACTTTTGGGATGCTGCTCTCCACATGCGAGAGAAGGATTTTCATATCGGCAACTCCCTGCGGCTCTTCATTTTTGAGCTAGAGCACCCTACCGAGGTCATTGGCACCATTAACCTCAATAACATCATTCGTGGAGCATTTCACGCTGCCAATTTGGGCTATGGCCTGGCGGCTACAAAACAGGGCCAGGGGTTTATGACAGAGGCCGGTCGTCTGCTGATTCACTACGCTTTTGAAGAACTCAATCTCCATCGCATTATGGCCAGCTACATTCCCCACAACCAGCGCAGCGCCAACGTGCTGAAACGATTGGGATTCGAAATCGAAGGCACGGCGCGGGAGTATCTCTTTATCAACGGTAAATGGCAGGACCATGTGATGACGAGCTTAATCAATCCCCAGTGGCGCAGGCGGGAGTAGGGAAGGGGGAAGAGGGAAGGGGGAAGAGGGAAGGGGGAAGAGGGAAGAGGGAAGAGGGAAGAGGGAAGAGGGAAGAGGGGCACTAGAGGCTTTGTCTTTGGAGTGAATGCTGGGGATGGCCGACTCTTAGGAATGAATGAGTTTTAAGTTCTTAGTTTTGAATTTTGAATGGACCGCTCAACTCACAACTCAAAACTCAAAACTCAAAATTTGGAACTCATTCGATTGCCGTTCCTTAAGAATTGTATGGTTTGGGGCTGGGGAGAAACCCGGCGCTTCGAATTCAGATGCTAGAATCTAGCAAAATTCTGGTTCCCCATTTCTGGTTCCCCATTTAATGGGAACTCTACCCATCCGCTGCGAATCTTTTGCGAATCTTTTAGGATGAAGCTAACGAGCCAAATCTGGTCCTGGGCAAGGTGTATGAGCAGACTCGAAACCATGGACTGGATCAGTTGTTACCGGAGGCGTTGACGCGACAAAACCCATATGTGCATTTGTGTGAACTGTCATTATGTTGACCGCTGCACCACTTACCATGCGGTCGAGACCCAACATCAGCAGCCTCATTTAACCGAGGCTCCAGACTTTGAAGCGACTAACCCTGCCATCAACGTCAACATTCGCCATCGAGATCAGGAAATTGAAATGGAGTGGGATGTGGTCGGCTGCGACAGTTTTACTGAAGAAACGGGCAAATGGGCCAAGCTGCGACCCGGTGAACTGGTGCCGACCTAACCGGATAGTACTGTCTTGTGGCTAGTCTGTGCCTTAATCTGGGCTGTTCCCAACCCAGCAACCCAGATCAGGCCAACGTTTGCCAGAACTGTGGCACCCCCCTGCTGCTAGATCAGCGCTATCGCTGCCGGGTCGTACTGGGGCAGGGGGGCTTCGGGCGCACCTATCTGGCTACCGATGAGACCACAGACCCACCGCTGCGGTGTGTGGTCAAACAGGTTTTTCCAGAGGCTCGCCTCCTCCAGGGGACTTTGCCGACAAAGCATTCCGGCTTTGGGGAACTTCAGCGTCGGTTTCACCTTGAGGCAGAGCAGCTGGCCTCCCTGGGCAGGCATCCTCAAATCCCTGAACTACTGGCCGTGGTTGACAGTGACCAGGGCCAGTTCTTAATTCAGGAATACATCGCCGGTCCTAACCTGGATCAGCTGGCTCAACGGCAATCCTTTGATGAAGCCAGCGTGCGGCGAGTCCTCGAAGACATTTTGCCGGTGCTGGAGTTTGTTCACCACCGCCAGGTCATCCATCGGGATGTGAAACCGGCCAATATTCTGGCCCCTCAAGAACCCGCTCCGCTTGTGCTGGTTGACTTTGGCGCATCTAAATATATCTATGAGCAGGCCCTGCTCGAAAAAACTGGCACGGTCATCGGTAGTGCAGGCTACGTCGCTCCGGAGCAGGCTCTGGGTAAGGCGGTCTTTGCCAGCGATATCTTTAGCCTGGGGGTGACCTGTCTCCATTTATTGACGGGGCAGCATCCCTTTGATCTCTATTCTGTCAGTGACGATGCCTGGGCCTGGAAACCCTTTGTGCAGACTCCAGTCAGCAAGCGCTTTGCTCGGGTGCTCGACCGCATGGTAAAACGGCGGCTAAAAGAACGGTACCAAACCGCCAGCGAAGTCCTGGCCGACCTGCGCTGGAGCGTTCCTGCCAGGGTTTCATCCAGCCAGTCGCCTACTTCGTCCCCTCAGTTCCCTCCACCGCAAAAAGCCGCGCGGGCTACGGATGTTTGGCTCCTTAAAGCAACGGCTGGCCTATCTGGAACCATTGAAAACGCAGTCACCATGGGCAAGGGGGGACGGAGGATGGCGACCGCTTCCTCAGACGGCACCATTCGCCTGTGGGACTGTACCACCGGCGAACTGCTGCAAAATTTCGGCAAGTCCCTCGGCATGCTGGGCCTTGGCCATCGGGGAGAAACCACTGCAGTGGTCTTCGGGACCACCGATCAGGTTCTGTACAGCAGCGGCGAAGATGGCCAGCTCATCCACTGGGATTTAGAGAATTTCAGCCGCCACCGTCGGCTTGACCTGCCAATCTGGACGGCAACTGCGCTGCTGATGCTGCCCAATTGCCCCCTACTCGCCATTGGCACCGCAGAGGGCCACATTCACCTGTGGGATTGCCAGGCCCAGCAGCCCTCACTACAACTGACCCATCATCAGGACCGCATCAACACCCTGGCCTTTAACCCCCAACGGCAATCCCTGATCAGCGGCAGCAACGATCAAACCCTGCGTATCTGGACAATTCCGGCGGGACGGCTATCTCAAACCCTGACGGCTCCCACCGCCCCCATCACGGCTCTGGCCTGTCATCCCCAGGATGGGCGCATCATCAGCGGCGATGGTCAGGGGCAGGTGCAGGTGTGGAATCTCCAGAGACCGGACACAGGCTTACTGCTGACTAAATTGGCCCATCCTGTAACAGCAGCAGCGATAAGCCCCAACGGCCAGTGGCTGGCGATTGGCCTGGAGGATGGTGCCTTACCCATTTGGGATCTCCGCCACCAGACGCGCCTGGATGGCCTCCGCCACGACTGGGCCGTGCGCGACCTCACCTTTACCCCCGACAGCCGTATGTTGGTAAGTACGGGGGCCGATGAGACGATTCGGTTTTTCTGCCTTTTTGACAGAGAGCCAGGGAGCGAGAGAGCGAGGGAGAAAGTTTAACGCTTCGGTGCCGCCGACTTGTTCTCTTACTCTCTCGCTCCCGTTCTCTCCGTTCAAGCCGACTCCTCCACCTCTTCCGCCTGGGGATGGAAGTACTCGTAAATTTGCTTGGCCAGCTGCGGCCCAATGCCCGGCACTTCTGCCAGCTGCTCAGGACTGGCCTCGCGGATGTAGTCGATGGAGCGAAAGGCGGCCAGCAGCTCTTTCTGACGATGCTGCCCCAGACCGGGAATGTCAGATAACCGGGAGCGGCGCATGCGGTCGGTGCGCTTTTTGCGGTGAAAGCTGATGGCAAAGCGGTGGGCTTCATCCCGCAGACGACGCAGGAGCTGCACACCGGGTTGCTCGAGTTCGGTGTGCAAGGGCAGGGACTCACCCGGCAGAAAAATTTCTTCCCGCTTTTTGGCCAGGCTGACAACATTCAGGTCTTTCAGCAGGTCCATCTCCCGCAGGACTTCGACCACGGCAGAGAGCTGCCCTTTGCCACCGTCGATCATCACCAGGTCGGGCCAGTCGGGGTTGCCAATGCGGGGTTTGTCCGGGTCAGCAGCATAGCGGCGGAACCGGCGACGAATGACCTCGGCCATGCTGGCAAAGTCGTCGGAGTGCCCGGCTCGCACCTCGGGATTTTTGATCTTGTAATGGCGATAGTGCTGCTTGGCGGGCATTCCATCCACAAATACCACCTGGGAGGCCACGGCATCGGAACCCTGGATGTGGGAAATGTCGTAGCCCTCAATGCGCTTGGGCAGGTCTGGCAAATCCAGGGCAATGGCCAGATCTTGCATAGCCTGGGTATTGCGGTCAGCCGCCGCCTGGGTGCGAACCAGTTCGTACTGGGCGTTACGTTCTACCATTTCCACCAGGTTGGCCTTGGACTGGCGCTGGGGAACTTCGATGGCAACCTTCCGCCCCCGTCGCTCGGTTAAATATCCGGATAGCATGTCTCCTTCGGGGAGTTCATGCTGAGACAGAATTACGGAGGGAATTTCCACCGGGTCTACGGTCTGGTAGTGACTTTCCAGCACCCGCTGCAGAATTTCGCCGGGGGAGGCCGACTCAGCATCGGCAGTGAACCCTAACCGCCCCACCAACCGACCGGCCCGCACCTGAAAAATTTGGACACAGGCGTGCTTATCGTTAGCGGCGAGGGCGATCGCATCCCGAGACACGGTATCATCCGGCAGAGCCACCTTCTGGTCGGCACAGAGTCGCTCCAGCCCCTTAATCTGGTCCCGCAGCCGGGCCGCCTGTTCAAACTTCAGCGCTTCTGCCGCCTTCTCCATGTGCTGGGTGAGAATATCCACCAACTCTGTGGTGCGGCCCTGAAACACCATCACTACCCGCTGCAGGGTATCGCGATATTCTTCTGGGGTCACCAACTGCTGACAAACCCCAGGGCACCGGCCAATGTCGTAGTTCAAGCAGGGGCGGTCTTTAAACAAAGGCTGGGGCCGTTGACGCAGGGGGAAAATGCGCTTTACCAGGCTCAGGGTACTGCGTAATAGCCCCACATCCACGTAGGGACCGTAGTAGCGGTCTTTGAGACTTTTGCGCCGCTTACGGGTAATGAAAATGCGGGGATAGTCTTCTGACCAGGTCACGCAGAGGTAGGGATACTTTTTGTCGTCTTTCAGCAGCACGTTGAAGTGGGGCTGGTACTGCTTGATCAAGTTGGCTTCTAAAGCCAGCGCCTCGGCCTCAGTATCGGTGACGATGAACTCAATATCGACCACCTGCATCACCATCACGGTAATGCGCGGCATGTGACCATGAAAATCACGAAAGTACGACCTTACCCTGGTGCGCAAACACTTAGATTTGCCGATGTAGAGGGTCTGATCGCGGGAGTCTTTCATGAAGTAGACCCCGGGCTCTTTGGGAATCTCTTGAAGGCGAGCCTCAAGTCTGTCTGGGTCGTTAACCAGTGCTGTGGATTGAACCGTGGAACTCACAAGCGCCCTGCTGCATAAACTGCTGTAATCCTAAGCTTAGCGGCAAATTTAATGGCTGTGATGGTAAAACAGGGATGGTTTTCCGGACCAGAACTAGAGTGCTAGGGTTGTACCCCGATATCCTGGCCCAAGAACCTGGTAAACATACCAGGTTGACAGCAAGAATAGTTACCGAATACGCTACCGCATACTTAGTAGATATTACTCAAATTTCGGCTTTTATGCGTTTTTAAGTCGAAATGGAGATGCAATAGGGTGTAGCTAATTTTGCATGAGTTCCCATCGTCACTGTCTAAAGTCTACACAAAATGGATCCAAAAAACTTTGAGGTTTACTACCGCGAAGAAATTCGCCAAATTCTAGATAAGCTCCAGTCCGCCATGCTGGTGTCTTCTCAGCTTGAGGCGACCCTCGCTGAAATTGGGGAGGCGGTTCAGGTCCTCAGTCGCAATGTAGAGCAGTATTTACTGGAGAAAGATTCAGGTCAACCTTAATCGGGCACAAAGTTGTCTTTCACACGAGTAAAGATTGAATCGTTGCGGCTAATTCTCTTAGTCGCACCGGTTTAATTAAATATTTTTGCGCTCCGAGGGCAATGGCTTTGTTCTTGTCTCCTTCGAACGCATAGCCAGATACGACCACGACGGGCAAATCTTGCCACTGTTTGGACGCACGAATGTATTGCAATAGCGTATAACCATTAATTTCTGGCAACCCAATATCTAGTACCAGCAAATGGGGTTGAACGGTTTTGAGCTTACATTCGAGCTCCAATCCATGAGATAAAGCGTGAACATCAAAGCCGCAATAGCTCAGGTATTCAGAAAAAAACAAACGATTGGCCGGGTCATCTTCAATCAATAAAATTCTAAATTGCTGGTTTGTTTTTTCTGCGGCAGAATCCACCAACGACCTCGTCTTGTGATTTTAAGGCTACATCTTAATAAGTCGCGAGATTTTTGATCGGGACTGATGCCAAGAAGTTAGCCGAATGCTCACACTATGGCAAAAGGTCTTAATCTGATCTTCAAACTGTGCCAAATTATTAAATGGCCTAGCCTTTGGTATCCAGGCAAACTCTTATCACGGCATCAAAAGCCTGTAACCTCATTGACTGACAAAAGTTGTACGCCCTCACCCCCAACCCCTCTCCCAGAGGGCGAGGGGAGCCGATCAATCTTTCCAGTTCCCTCTCCCCTCGGGAGAGGGCTAGGGTGTAGCTTGCTTCCCGGAGGGTGGGCTGCAGGGTCTTTGCAATCCGCTGAGTTTCCCATGTAAAACGCCACGTCCGGACTTAGACAAGGTTTATTCTGGCGACTCTTGCCCCGGGGAGTTATTCCCCGTCAAGGTTTACGGCAAGTTTTGATTTAAGAAGCTAGAGACTCTGTCAACAGCGGCTTCCAGCACTTCGGGAGGATGTACAAGAGCAATTCGAACATAGCCTTCGCCGGATTTGCCAAACCCAATACCGGGGGCCATAGCGACACCGGTCGCTTCCACCAGGGAGGTGCAAAAATCCACAGATCGCTGGCTCCAGGGCTCGGGCAACTTGGCCCAAAAATACATGGTGGCTGCTGGGGTCGCTACCGACCAGCCAATTTTCTCCATGGCAGCTTTGAAGACATCCCGTCGCTGCTGAAATGTACTAATCACCCGTTGAACAGAATCCTGAGGGCCGGTAAGGGCCGCAATGGCTCCCCGCTGAATTCCTGGATACTGGTTGAAGTCAACATTGGCCTTGACCTGACGTAGGGCCTTAATCAATTCGGCGTTACCGATGGCGTAGCCAACCCGGAACCCTCCCATGTTGTAAGACTTGGACATGGAAAAGAACTCAATGGCAATGTCCTTATTACGGTCGGCCTCCAGAACGGACACGGCGGGTTGGCCGGTAAAGGTGATGTCGCCATAGGGAAAATCGTGTACCAGAGCGATGTCGTGGGCTTTGCAAAAGGCCACGGCTTTCTGCCAAAAGTCCAGAGATGCCGTGGCGGTGGTGGGGTTATTGGGATAGCTCAGCACCATCATTTTGGACTGTTCCAGCACCGCCGGAGGAATGTCATCGAACTGGGGCAGAAAGCCCTGGTCTGCCCGCAGGGGCATGGTGTAGATTTGGCCATTGGCCAGGTGTACTCCACCGGCGTGGGAGGGATAGCCAGGGTCCATCAGCAGGGCAAAATCACCGGGATTCAGCAGGGCCAGGGGCAGGTGAGCGGTACCTTCCTGGGAGCCGATTAATAGCAGCACTTCGGTTTCAGCATCGACCGGGACGCCAAATTTGCGGGTGTACCAGTCAGCCGCGGCTTCCCGGAAGTTCTGGGTGCCCGAAAACAAGCAATAGCCGTGGGTAGACTGATCGGGAAGGGCAGCTGCGATGGCATCAAGCACATGGGCATCGGCAGGCAGGTCCGAAGACCCCAGGGACAGGTCAATGATGGTTTGCCCTGCCGCCCGGGCTTTGGCCTTGGCTCGGTCCATATCAGCAAAAACGTTGGCCTGCAGTGGTTTCATGCGCTCGGCAAGTTGCATATCTCCTCCCGTGGTAATCTCTCGTCTCGCTTGTGCTTTATATCAAATCCCACTAAAAATCTATCGCTGCCTCTCAGGTAAAGCTATGGTTCCGGACTGGGACAGGGTTTAGATCCCAGTATCCAGCTTAGAGGGTGCCAGGGCACTCACCATTGAGAAAATTAGGGCTATCCCCACCGGAGGCATCTCTATATTGAACTCTACTAAACCTCGTCCAAGTCCAGAAGTGGAGTTTCGCCCTGGAGAAAACTACAGATTCGAGCTGGACTCGGTATGATCTCCTCCTCCAGAGAGACCGTTCTACCCTTATCTTCCGCTGTAATTTGTTTCGGTCATCATTCTCAGCCAAAACTAGTAGAGATAGGTTATGGTAGCTAAGCGGTCTACACAAAATTTCCTATGATAGACCTTCGACATGGAGCGTAATTGGTAACTGGTTTTAACTCGGGCAGATACACCCGGTTTCCTTAAGCTGCTGAAAGGGTTTCCTTCACCGAAACTCCCTGGCTTTTAGACCTGGATGAGATTTGATCCCTTTTTTAGAGTGCCACACCTGCCATTGTGATCATGTCTGCCCTTCCCTTTGAGGTAATACATGTCTAAGCGTCGCAATCCCAAAAAAGAAAAAGCCTTGCGAAATCAGGCTTATGCTCGCAAGTTTCGGAAAAAGCGTTCGGGGGGGCAGCGGTTCTTTAGACGCAACAACCGTAACAACTCCGAAGGCGAAGAGTCCGATAACCAAGAGAACAATAGCGACAGTGGCACCAGCAATAACTACACCTCTGCCGGTCGGTAGGGAATCGCCTAGCAGCGTTAGCTGATTAGATATTGCATCACTGCCTGCGCCGCCTTTTGCCCTGAGCAAAAGGCGGCTTCAACGTTTGACCCCAGACACCAGTCTCCACAGCCGATGAAGCCTGGTATGTCCCCATGGCTGAGGTAATCCTCGGGATAGGGATGGCTGGCAAACCCATAGCGCCAGCGGTGGGTCTGCTGCCAGACGGGCTGGGCCAACCCACTCCCCAGGATAGAACTGGCTGCGTCGAGAAGGGGTGGGCCTGCCGCCGATATCTCCCCCTGATCGAGAAAGTCAGCGGCAAACCTGGGAGTACTGTGGATGACTACAACGGCCTGGTGAGGATGGGAGCGTTTACTACTATCCAGGCCGACCCAGCGTAGGGTAGCGTGGTCATTGCCACATACCATCCAGCCTGCCCCGGTAGCGCTGGCCCTGCTTGCAGGGGCAACCCCAGCTGGAGGAACTGGAGCCTGCTCCAGGGGATAGCCCGCCATAACGGTGATCACCGGCTCAAACTGGACGCCGGATAAGATTTGAAGCAGGGGCTCCATAGATAAAGACGCCCCCGAGTAACTGAGTAGGGGCAAAATTTGCGGGGCGGGAATGGCCGCAACCACGCTACGGGCCTCTGCCGTTTCGGTTTGGCCCAGGGCGTTTTCCCATTGAACCGTCCAGGTTTTGTCTGTGAGCTGTAGACGGGTGACCCGACAACTGCGGTGAACTGGCAACTCTGCCGCCAGAAATTTAGCCACCGCCGTCATGCCCCTGGGGGCCACGTAATACGTTGCGTCGTCAACACGGGGGTGGAGATCCCCGGTCACGGCAAGGTCGTAACCGGCGACTGACCAGGGGATGAGCACCTCCTCCTGCAGCAACTGGGCCATCAGCCCCGAGTTATCTTGCTGGAAAGGGGTAATAAAGCGGCAGCCGTGGTCAACGGGCTGCTGGTCAACTCGCCGGGTGGCCAGCCGTCCCCCCAGGCCCCGAGATTTTTCTACTATCAGGGTGCGATAGCCTTGCTGGTGGAGGTGTTGCCCTGCCGTAAGTCCCGCAATCCCAGCACCGATGACCACTACATCCCACATGGCAATGTCCTGATGATTGTTCTACAGAGAGACTGATGGCTGCAAGCACTGCTCCCAGGTTTATGGTTTTGGGGCCGATGGTTTCTGGCTTTGCCCCCGGGCCCAATCTTAACCTGAAGAATTGTGTCAGAATAAAACACAGTATTTTGATACGGTGACTCCGGTGGATGAGCTGCGTTCGGCGTTGGAGCTGGCTACAGACGAAGAACTCCAGGCATTAACCGAGCTTTTATTTCGCCCAAAATTTAATCCGCTGGATTATTTCAATGGTCTGGACCCGGCTGCTGTGCAGTCTGGCCCCCGGCAGCAATGGTTAGACCAGATTGAGCAGCGGTTTCGGTTTCTGGCGGCGGACGGCTTCACGGTGCTGAATGGTCAGGCGGCTCAGGTCACCTATCGCCAAACTCTGGTGCAAATTTGTCATCATCTCAAACTGCCCTTTTCTGAAGAGTGGTCCACCGATGACCTGGAGTCCGAAGTTTTTCTGCACCTGCTGGAAATGGCCTGGAATCGGCTATCGCCCCAGGAGCGAGATCGCATTCATGATCAGCTCCGGGAGGCGATTTCGATCTCTCCCCATTACCAACATCTCCCCATTACCTTGAGAACAAACCCCTTAGGAATTCTGGTCAAAGGCAGCACGGCATTAGCCGTGACCTCTGTTTTACGTCCCTGGCTGTTGCAGCACATTGCCCGTCAAATCGCGCTCAATGCCGCCCGCTACGAGGTCGCACGACAAACCCTGGCCCATGGCAGCGGAGCCGTCGTGGCCCAGGTGCAAAACCGGTTGGCCCTGTCGATGGCATCCCGTGGAATGGCGGTGAACGCTGCCCGCTATGGGGCTACCCGCACGGTGCTGGCGTTTTTGGGGCCTGCCCTGTGGACCTGGTTCTTTGCAGACCTGGGCTGGCGAGCAATTGCGACCAACTATGGCCGGGTAATTCCAGCCGTGTTTACCCTGGCTCAAATTCGCCTGACCCGCGCGGCAGACTATCTGGAACTATCACCGGGCTAGACGGCGACCCCGCCGCCTGAGGACATGCCCATTGTCTCGATTGATGCTTGTTTTTCCGGCCTTCACCAAACTCCATCTGTGCTACAGCAAAACGTATGGCTGAATCAACCACCCGTACCCCAACCCATTACGACCTTCTGGGAGTTAGGCCCACCGCCAGCCCCCAGCAAATTCGCCGGGCGTTTCGCGACCTGAGTAAGCTCTACCATCCTGATACTACGGAACTGCCACCGGCAGAGGCTACGGAAAAATTTCAACAGCTGAATGAAGCCTACGCCATCCTCAGCAGCCCCGATCGCCGCTGGAGCTACGACAAGCAGGTGGGGTATTCTCGCATCTCGGTGATGCAGCCGTTAGAGCCCCTTTCCCGTCGTCCAACCGCCCCCCGTCGTAAAGAGGTCTCTAACATTTACCTGGACCCCAATGACCGCCCCCTTTCTGCCGGAGAAATCTTTGCGCTCTTTATCCTGGGGATAACCTTCGTGGCTTGCCTGGTGCTGGTCCTCACCATTGGGCTTACCCAGGGGGAACCGACTCTGAGTGCAGATCCCGCCTCTCCCCCGGTAGGTCAGCACGTTGTCTTACCCAGGGAAGTCCAGTCAGAAAATAATCCCCTGGTCGAGGTTAATGCGGCTGTAGATACTCAGCGACCGATCAGCAACCCATCTGAGGAACTGCAGCCAAGCCCCACGGCTAAGGTTGGGGTCCCATCAGCCGACCATGCTCCAGCGCCTCCATTAGGGAAAGTAACCTCTCAGCCTGAGCAGGGGACAACGGTGGCTCCACCCGCACAGCCCACCTGGTTGTGAGGCACCATTCTCGGTGTCAACCCATCCAAACCTGACCGGCCACCACCCACCTGAAGTTTGATTGACCACCATCCACTAAAGTTGCCAACCATGTCTTTACCTGCCGCAGATACACCCCTGTACAATCACCCCCTGCCCGATATTGAAACCTGGCTCAGCCAGCAGGGCTGTGAGCAAGACCCAGAAGAGCCCCACTGCTGGTATGTCAAGAAAACCTACTGGCAGGCAGATTTGATTTTAGATATCGATTCTCTGGTGGTGCGTTACATTAACGCTGGGGAAGGGGGCCAGGATATGCAGCGGGTCTTCAAATATTCCCTCAGCCGTCAGGATCTGGAAGAAGCGATTTTCTCCGGCCCTTAGGATTGAGGATTAATTCATGCCGGATAGCCGGCTCGGCTTTCCGAAAGCAGGATCGGAGGCTCGGAGGTTTGGATTCCGCTGGCGCTCCACCCAACCTACGTTGCAATCCTTTCTGCGCGGAGTACTAGCCCCCTGGCTCCCCTGCCCCCAGCTTGTAAATGTTGCAAAATTTATAGCGATTTGTACTTATGGCGCTTTGTACTGGGTAGCCGATCCCGTTGCGGTTCTATCGAAAGTTATCCGGATTAAGGGTACGGCCATCAGCACTGCCATTGGTTAACCGGGCACCGGTACCGCCATCTGCGGGGGACAAAAAGGGCTTCAGGTTAATACCGCTGCTCGCGGCAGGCAGGGTAGAGGGTCTGCTCGCGGTTCCTAAAATATCTTCAATTTGCCCCACAATATCATTGCCTCCACCCACCAGGGTATTGACTCCCTGGGTCTGCTGCCCAGAATCCGCCAGGGTGAGATTTTCAAACACCTGGTCGCGGGTAGCAATTGGATCTTGCCCCCCTGGCACCGTAAAGACAATGCGACAGTTAGGGGTCGATTCTGTGGTTACGCAGACCGTGTTGTATCCATTTTCCAGGCCAGTCTGCAACTCTAGTAGACCGTCAGGCCGATAGCTCTCCAATCGGGCGCTAATCTCATTACATCGCCGTTGAGCGGGCCAGGTACTACCCATATCTGCCGGCACCGCCCAGGGATAGGCCTGACCAGACTGGCTTTCGGGGGTATACATGACTGTGTACTGGCCGTTGTGCAGCTGGCAGGTAAATCGCGGACTGGTGGAGGCTGTTGTGGTTTCCCCATCGGGGTTGGCGGTACCCGTTTCGCTATTGGCCTCGCTATTGTCTGTACCAGAGGGCTCAGTCGGTACCTCTGGTTCGTTGGGGTTCTCAGCGGTTTGTGCCCGGACGATCAACCCTGCGCCAGGCAATAGAAACAGAGCAGCCAGGCTACTCCCAATAGCAAGTTTTGCCGATTTCCGGCCAGTCAAACGAGACATAGGAACATACCTTTGGTGAGAAACTATCTACCTTCAGAGAACCCAAGCAGGCAAAAAGAGAAGCATGATTTAGGATTTCGTAAAAGTGCTTCACATAGTCAGGGTGCCTGATCAGCCCTGGCAACGATTAAAACAAAACCCGTAGCTAAATCACGCCCTACTATGCCAGGTGTTATATTGCTCTATTCGAGGTATCGGGATAGCACTAACATTGTGACAAAAGATTATCAGACAACGGCAGAGGCACTGGTAACAGCCGGTCAATTTTTGGCAGAGAAGGGCTGGGCACCGGCCACCAGCGGGAATTACTCTGCCCGGTTAGACGGAGAACAGGTCGCCATCACCGTATCGGGTCGCGACAAAGGCAGGCTGGTGGTCGACGACATCATGGTAGTTGACTTCGCAGGACATCCCATCACTCCTGATAAAAAAGCCTCCGCCGAAACCCTGCTGCACACCAGTCTGTATCGCCAATATCCCTTCACCGGGGCAGTGTTGCATACCCACTCCATCGATTGTGTCACCCTATCTCGCTGGCTCCTGAAGCAGGGGAAGGATCACCTTTTATTGACGAACTATGAGCTCATGAAGGCGCTTCCAGGCATCACCACCCACGCAGCAGAATTGCTGATTCCCATTGTCCCAAACAGTCAGGAAATGGTTAGTCTGGGTAAGGATGTGCTGGATCGCCTCAGTCCGTTATCCCATCCGGTGGGATACATAATTGCCGGGCACGGGCTCTATGCCTGGGGAGCCACCATGCCACAGGCCCTAATGGCTACCGAAGCCCTCGAAGTGTTGATTAGCTGTGCGTTGAAAGAATTATTTCTGGAACAGGGGAGACCATAACGATGACCTTACTCCGTATTTTCAAAGACCAGGACGGGGACGTACCGGTAGCAGAATATCGGGAACCCGATGCAATCGCCGCCGTGCTCTCTGAGGCCGGAGTGCGCTTCGAGCAGTGGCAGGCCCAGCAACCCCTGACTGAGGATGCGGATCAGAACGCGATTCTGGCTGCCTATGCCCCAGAAATCGATCGATTGAAGCAGGAAGGGGGCTACATCATCGCCGATGTGATTCGCATGCACTCCGAGCATCCCCAAAAGGCCGAACTGCGCCAGAAGTTTCTGGATGAGCACATTCACAAAGAGGACGAAGTGCGCTTTTTTGTAGAAGGCCAGGCCGTGTTCTACCTGCACCTGGGAGACAAAATCTACGCCACCCTCTGTACTGCCGGGGATTTAATCGGTGTACCCGCTAACACCCCCCACTGGTTCGACATGGGAGACGCGCCCCAGTTCGCCGCCATTCGCCTGTTTAACAACCCGGAAGGCTGGGTGGCCCACTTTACCGGCGACAAAATTGCCCGCAGCTTCCCCGAGTACCATGCTTTTGTTTGATCACCAGCCCATTCGGGCCATTGTTTGCGACATCGAAGGCACCACCACCGACATCGCCTTCGTGAAGGAGGTGCTGTTTCCCTATGCAGAACAGCGCCTGGAATCCTTTATGGCTGACATCGCCGACACTGCCGAAGGGCAGGCCATCCTCAAACAGGTAAGGACCGAAGTAGACGATCCTCACCTGACGATGGCAGAAGCCACCGCCCAACTCCTGGCCTGGGCCAGGGCCGACCAGAAAGTCACCCCCCTGAAAGCAGTGCAGGGCATGATCTGGGATGAGGGCTACCGCACCGGGGCCTACACCAGCCATATGTATGACGATGCCGTGGCCAACCTGGAAAAATGGCATCGCCACGGTGTTCCTCTCTATATCTATTCCTCTGGCTCCATTGCGGCTCAGAAGTTGCTGTTCAGCCACACCACTGCCGGAGACCTCACCCCCTGGTTCCAGGGCTACTTCGACACCACCACCGGCCCCAAGGTAGAGACAGAATCCTACCGCAAAATTTCCACAACCCTGGAAGTACCTGCTGAGGAACTACTGTTTCTGTCTGACCATCCCGGAGAGTTGGCGGCGGCCCAACAGGCAGGGTGGCAGGTATGCGCGGTGCAACGACCCGGCACCCCAAAGTTCCCTGAAAGTTTGATGGTGGTAGAAGACTTCAATCGGCTACCGTTGACCTTTTCAGACTCAAAGTAATGTCCTCAATGAAAGGTGAGCCTGATGGATTCTGACGCCTTTGTTGAATGGTCCAATCTGGCTGTACAACGTCTGCGGGACGCCTTCAACCCGGAGCAAATTATTCTCTTCGGGTCCTGGGCCAGGGGAACGGCGACTCGACGTTCTGACGTGGATCTGTTTATCCTTTGCGAGACAGAGCAGCCTCCCCTGGAACGTATTGGCCAGGTGCTTAAATTGCTGCAGGATGCTCCATACCCGGTAGAACCCATCGTGTATACTGCCGAAGAATTAGAGCGGCGTCGGGATTTGCCGTTCATGCGTCGAGTTCTTCAGGAAGGGAAAGTCCTGTATGAGCGAAGAAAAGCTTAAGGCTGAAGCCAGGCGGTGGTATTACCAGGCACTGGACGATTTAGAGGCAGGGGAAGCCCTACTCGCGGCCTGTAAGTACGCTCAGTCTTGTTTTTATGCTCAACAAGCCGCAGAGAAAGGCATGAAAGCAGTTTGGTTTTTGCTGGATTTAGATCCCTGGGGCCATTCGTCGGCCAAATTAATGCGAGATTTACCAGAAACGGTCAAAACTGAATTCTCACCATTCGTAGACAAGGCCTTGGGGTTAGACAAGTTCTATATTCCGACTCATTATCCCGATGCGTTGGCGGATCTGATTCCGGCTGAAGCGTTTACCCGATTAGAGGCTCAAACGGCTATTCACCATGCCAAAGCCATTCTTGAAAAGGTCAGGACTTTTGGAGAATTGAGTTAAGCCCCTTTTGCTGAACAGTCCTATGGTTAATTTTCTTTAAGCTATTTGTAACACATCCAGAAATTACTGACCTTAGCTGGGAAATATAACAACGAAATCGATCATTCGGTGCCCAGCTATGAGTGAATACACAGGGATGACCCCTACGGTCATCGTCGGTCTTGGTGGAACGGGTAAGGAAATTCTGATTAAGATCCGCCGGATGATTGTGGAGCAGTACGGGTCCCTGGATGCCCTGCCCATTGTCTCGTTTCTGCACATCGACACGGAGCAGAACGCGAAGGTCTCCGAACCCCAGACCGTCCTCAAGCAGGACATCTCCCTGCGACCGATTGAGCAGATCTGGGCCAAGGTGGAAGATGCCAAAGCCATTCTGAACAAACTCTCGTCCTACAGCTATTTAGAAGAGTGGTTTCCCGGCGAGCTGAAGGGTACGGACTCAATTCTGGCCGGGGCCGGACAGATCCGCTCCCTGGGGCGGTTTGCCTTTGCCCTCAACTATCAGCTGATTAAAGATTATTTTACAAAAGCTAAGAGCCGCATTGTCGGTCATGAGAAATTCATGCTCGACCACTGGAAAGTCCAGCTAGATAAGGGCGTCAACATCTTTGTGGTGTGCTCCCTGTCGGGCGGTACCGGCTCCGGCATGGTGATGGATCTGGCCTACAACCTGCGAGACTGGGTGCCCCCTTCCGAACTGCCCCAGACCTGCGCCTTTCTGGTGCTGCCGGGGGCGTTTTCGGGACTGGGCGATCGGGTCATTGCCAACGCCTACGCCGCCCTGATGGAGCTGAACCACTACTCCCGCAGCGACACCCGGTTTGACGTGCAGTACAGCGACAGTCAGGCCAATCGCATCACGGCCCAGAGCGGGCAAGATTTGCCCTTCAACTTCACCTACCTGGTGGGCAACAACAACGACAAGGTCACCTTCCCTTCCCTGGGGGCGGTGCTGGAAATGGTGGCCCAGAACGTCTTTCTGGACTTTACCTCCGGCTTCAGCCAGTACAAAAAGCTGGTGCGAGACAATGTCAGCAAACACTGGGCCAGCCCCGATGCGTTGGGCTATCCCCAAAACTTCATGAGCTTTGGCCTGTCAAGCATTGAGTTCCCGGTGGAGCGGGTGCTGAACGCCTGCTCTGCCCGCCTCGCCGCCCGCCTGGTGGGCTGGTGGAGCAACCCCACCCCCGCCCCCTCCGCCATGTCAGACCTGATTCGCACCGAGATTCTGCCGGGGCTGTTTCTGGCGGAAACCGAGCACGACCACCAGATTATCGACAGCATCAGCATGGGCGACAACAAAAAGCCCTATGCCAAGGAAGTGGCCGACTGGGTAGCCAGCATCCGCAAGCGGCGCAACGACCTCAACATTCCCTTCGAGAACCTGCAGCGGTTCATCTCCAACGAGCAGGAGAAGTACGCCCCCCACTTTCATGACAGCGGCACCGACCCCAAACGGTGGAGCGACTACTTCCAGAAAATGTGGGACAACGTCAGCTGGCTCATCCCCGAAAAGCGCAAAGAGCTGCGGGAAGCGGTGTACCAGATGGTGGAAGACCGCTTCCGGGGGCCCAAATTCACCCGGCAGTTTCTGGAAGTGCTGATTGAGGTGTTCGCCGACTTCCGCAGCAAATTTGAGCAGGACCGGCAAAAGTACTGGCTGCCCCGCGAACGGTCGGCCCAGAACGCGCTGCAAACTCTCCTAAAGCAGATCGACAACCACGCCCAGCAGTTCATGATGCTGAACCGCAAGAAGGTGATTGAAGATGACTTTCAGGCCATCATGCAGGCGCTGGAATCCATTTACGTCTCCAAGGTGGAAGTCAAAGCCCGTACCCTCGGCACCATGCTGCTGGATGGGCTGCGGGAAGAGATCGACCAGCTGCTGGTGGACCTGACTGCTTTTGAAGGGGTGCTGGAAACGGTCCACACCCAGCTCAAAGACAAAGAACTGGTCTACACCCGCGAAACCCGAGGGCTGACGGTCAACGGCATCCTCCTCTACGACGACAAAGAAATCGCCGCCGCCTACGACAAGACCGTCGCCGATAAAGAGGAAACCCTGTGCCAGACCCTCTCCCAGCAGATTCTGGAAGAACTGCAAATCCGGCTGTTTGGTTTGTACGAGTACGACGCTCTGAAAACCAAAGACCTGTACCAGCGGCTGCTGGGCCAGGCTATGGACGTGTTCCGCAGAAGCAGTCAGCTCGACATTTCTACTGCCCGCAAGTTTCTGGAGCAGTACCCCACCGTCGAGCAGCAGGAAGCCCAGATCAAGACCACCTTCGAGAAGTCCGAACCCTTCCTGCGCCTGAGCCAGGAGCAGAAGAAGCTGGGCTGGGAAGACAAGCTGGAGAAATACCAGAAGCTGGTGGGCATTCAGGGGGGCAGCAAGCCCACGGACCCGGCAGTGGGCATGATTCTGCCGATGATCCGCAAGACCAGTACGGTGACGGAAAAGGAAATTCGCCCCCTCAACGACCCGTACCACATCTTCTTTGTGCAGGAACTGGGAGCCTTCCCCCTGCGGCTGATTGAGGGCATGGAGCGGATGCGCTCCCTCTACCGGGCCGTATCCCAGGCGGATAAAAATCCCCTCCACACCCACCAGGACTTCCGCCAGTTCAAAGACATCATGCCGGAAACCTCCAACGAGCGGCAGGCCCGGTACAACCTGATGCTGGCCCAGGCATTAGGGCTGGTGCGCCAGGAAGACAACCGCATCACCGGCTTTGCCGAGGTCAAGTTCACCTACCGGGAAAAGCAGACCGGCTTCGACAAAACCGAGGTGCTGGGGACAACCTGGCAGGAGGCGGAAGACTACCTGCTAACGGACCAGAACCGGCGGATAGCGGAACTGCTGGATGAGGCCATTCGCGCCATCGGCGAACAGGCCGTCACCAAGTTTGAGAAACAAAACCTCTACGAACAGCTGATGGCCTACCTGAGCCACCAGGAGCAGAGCATCCCCGGCGGGCGGGACAACCCGGATTATCAGCGCATCCACGAGGCGGTTTCGGACTTTGTGAAGAGCCACAAACTGTTTATCCCTTCTGAGGCTCCTCCTGTAGGGTCAACGGTAGCGACTCCGACAGTTCCTGCGGTCGCGGCGACGGCAGCGGCGACGACTTCCCCTGGTGCTAGTCCGACAAACCCATCATCGGAAAATTTGGAGAAATACACCAAGCTGGTGGAAACCTGCTACCGGCGGGGCACTCCTTCCGAAACAGAGCTGCACCTGCTGGAGACTTTCCAGAAGAAGTACGGCATTTCTCCAGACATGGCCCAGGCCATTGCCGCCCAGTTCGCCCCCCAGGACACCATCGAGCAGGCTGCCGCCGAGTTTGGCCTGATGTTCCGGGCCTTCCTCGACAACGACGGCGAAATTGACCTGGAAGAACAGGCCCAACTGCTGGAACTGCAGGAAGAACTGGGCCTGACCAACGAACAGGTGGAAACCATCGAAACCAACATTCGGGAAGAACTAGGTCGTGTGTAACCGATGCGGATCAGCGGGTTGGGCCAACCGCAAGGGGAATCCAACCCACCTTCCTGGCCTGTCTAAATTGCTACCATTAGAACCAAGATCCTCCGTATTCAAGGGCAGAAGCGGCATTTTCTCCCAGGTCGAACAATCCGATTCAAACTGAACTCTGACATCCACTTCTCTTAAATCCCTATGGCTACCACCGCTGATGATGTCTGGCGATTGCTGGGCGAACTAACCGAAGCCCAAACAGAAACCGAGCGCCAGCTGCAGGCCACAAAACAACTGCTACAGGAAGAAACCCAGGCCACCCGAAAACTCCTGAAACAGCAAAACCAGCAACTCAACGAGCAGCTAGGCAAACTGGGCAACCGGCTCGGCGAATTTGTAGAGTGGCAGGTGCGCCCCGCAGTGGTGCGGCTGTTTCAGGAGCGGGGTATTGACGTCCACGAACTCTACCCCGGAGCCTCCGCCCGACGAGATAACGACGCCATTGAAATTGACCTGCTGGTGGTCAACACCACCGAAGCGGTGCTGGTAGAGGTGAAAAGCAAACTTACCCAGGCCGATGTGGATGAACATCTGGAGCGACTCGGCAAGTTCAAACGGCTAATGCCCCGTTACCGCGATCTGCAGGTCATGGGGGCCGTGGCCGGGATGGTGGTGCCTGAGGAGGTTGCTCGCTATGCCTATCGCCAGGGACTGTTTGTGCTGGCCCAGTCCGGCGATAGCGTGGTGATTTTGAATGACGCCAAATTTCAACCCCACCACTGGTAGCCCTGAATGTCACTGATTTAAGGCTGGTGGGCAGTGCCCACCCTACGGCAGATCAAGGCTTTCGTCCATTGGCAAGGGTTGTTTTTAGTTCAATCCACCCGCCCCTCACCTCTCCCACTCAATCCAAAATCCAAAATCTACAATCCAAAATCCACCCCACCTATTCCACTTCACCAAAGAACCATGACAGACAATTTCAACCACGTCACCTGCCCCAAATGCGGGTATGAAGAAAATTCCATCTCGGCCCAAAAGTGCGAAATCTGCGGCCAGGCCCTGAAGAAAAGCAACTCCCTCACCCCAATCATCGCGGGCGTCGGCGCTGTGGCGATGCTGGGAGGGTTGGGCTACTTCGGCTACAACATGTTCACCTCCATGAAAGGGGAAAATGCTCCTGCAGATCAGACCGCTCCCGCGACGACGGACACTCAACCAGCGGCTCAACCCACGGCCCAACCTGTGGCGGCGACACCAAACGATACTCCCGCCTCCAGCCCATCTGCTGATGTCTCCACCGCCCTGAGCTGGGGTGAGCGGGTGCTGTTTACCGATGCCCCCAATGCCGACATGCAGGCCGGGGCAACGGCCTTTGCTGCAGGAGACTATGCCACGGCTTCCGCTAAATTTGCAGCGGTGCGTCAGGCGGTGCGGAATGATCCAGAGGCGTTGATTTACCTGAATAATGCTCAAATTGGCACGGGTCCAGCTCTGGGGATTGCGGCGGTGGTTCCCATCGACGACACCCCCAATGCGGCTCGGGAATTGCTGAGGGGCGTAGCCCAGGCCCAGGAAGAAGCCATCCAGGCGGGAGTGCCGATTAAAGTGCTGATTGCCGATGATGGTAACGATGCGGATAAGGCAGCTGCGATCGCAACCGCCCTCGTCAAAGATCCCGCCATCGTCGGCGTCATCGGCCACGGCACCAGCGCTACGACCCTGGCGGCAGCTCCCATCTACCAGCAGGGCCAGATCCCGATGATTGCCCCCACCAGCACCAGCACTGAACTGGCGACTTTACCGAGGGAAGGGAGCAATTTCATCTTCCGGGTTATTCCCAGCGACCAGTTTTCGGGAACTTCCCTGGTGCGGCACATGCTATCTGCAGGCAAGACCAGGCCCATCGTGTTCTACAACTCCGAAAGCTCCTACAGCAAATCTTTGCAGGAAGCCCTCTCTACAACGTTGAGCCTGGAAGGGGGGCAGGTCGCCAAATTGGTGGATTTGTCCCAGGGCAACCCACCGGCTGAACTGGCGGAGAGTGGAGCCGATGCGGTTGTTCTGCTGCCGGATTCTTCCACCTTTGACCAGGCCATTGCGGTGGCTAAGGCCAACCAGGAACAACTCCCCATCTGGGCGGGGGACGCCTTCTACCGCATTGAAGCTCTGGAAAAAGGGGGAGCCAGCCTGACCAACACTACAGTCGTCGTACCCTGGCATCCTCAAAAAGCGGATCCTAAATTTACCCAGGCATCTGCCAGCCTTTGGGGCGGCGACATTAACTGGCGCACAGCCCTCAGTTACGATGCGTTTCAGGCCCTGCGGTCAGCCCGAACTACCGGCAATGTGACGCCTGAAATGGGAACTCAAGGTCGCGTTCCCCTGGGGCAAGCGTTAGCCGGACAGGGCTTTACCGCTACGGGGACGACTGGACCAATTAGCTTTTTGCCGTCGGGCGATCGCAATAGCAACGTGCTGCTGGTAAAAGTTCAGCCGGGAAGTCGATCTGGGACAGGCTTTGACTTTGTGCCGTTCTAAAAACTAGACCCCAGGGTTTTGCGGTTAGCTCAACTAGCGATCGCTAGATTGCTCCAGAACCCTGGGGTCTTCTCATGCTGGGGTTTTCTCCCGGCGGTGTGACGCTTACGGCAAAGATTTACACGCTACACTATCGCTGTCGCCATCCAGAAAATGGGGATCTCCGGGAGTGCCGTTCAGCACCGCCTGGGCCTCAGCCTGGGTGGCGAAGGTGAGCTGCTCGGTATGTAACTTGCCCTAACCAGAGCAACTATTTGCTGTAGCTATAGCGTCCTTGTCTGTAATCGTGAGCCTTCAGGGTAGTCACAAAAAAGAAGGGATACCTGGGGGTACCCTTTCCTTAAGGTGTTGAATTAGGCAAAACAGTTCCAAAAACTGTTTAGTAACGAGGATCGGTCGTAGAGGTAGTAACTCGGTCACGATCACGATATTGATCGCTATATTGTACGTTGTCGCTGCGATCTCGGCCCTTCAAACCAGCCAGGCCAATCAGACCTAATAGACCCAACCAACCCCAATCAAACCCACCATCGGTTTCGGCAGTATCTAGAGTTTCAGGGGTAGTGGTGGTGCCACCAGGAACATTGGGATCAGTGGTATCGGTGGTAGCAGACGCAGATAGGGTAGAAGGAAGAACAGCCAGACTTAATGCTAAAACGCTAGCCCCGATTCCTTTCGCTAAGATATTACGGTTCATGATTTTGGCTCCTGAGATAACAAGCAGGGTTTGAATTGGGCATGACAGCTTACTTCAGGCAACTCTAGAAAACTAATGTGCCGAAGCCAGCCGCTATACCCACACCTTAAGGAGTTTGCCAGGAGGCGTTATTTATCCACAGTTAGAAGTTTGCCCCGGCCTAGCCTCTAACAAAAGAGTGGTCAGGTGTGCACCATAGGAGTAGACAGAGGAGTAGACACAGGAAAATTCAGAGCCAGGCTTCCAGTAAGAGTACTCCATGAAGAGTACTCCATGAAAATTACTATCCATTTGCCGTGACCCTCCGCCCTCACCCCTGCCCCTCTCCCTGAAGGAGAGGGGTTCTGAATCCGGCTCCCCTTCTCCCCTGGGGAGAAGGGGTTGGGGGATGTAGAGCTGTGCGCTTCCCGCAGGGTGGGGAAAACTTACAAAAGTGGGATGCACTCATTCGGTATAGCAATCGCCACTGTGGTTAGGACATCCATCCAGCATGTTCCAGGGGGATTGCGAGCCAGCTAGTCGCCTCAGTTCTCGCCGTGAACCCGATAAGCGATGTCCTAACCCGCCCCGGCCTTCGGCCACCCCTCCATGGCGGGGAAATTGCCAACCTCCTGGCCATTTAAAGGGTTTACCCACTGGGGTTGAATTTTTATTACGGCAAAGATTCACACGCTACGCCATCACTATCCCCATCCAGAAAATGGGGATCGCCAGGGATGCTATCCAGTACCGCTTGGGCCTCAGCCTGGGTGGCAAAATCGCTGCAGTCGCAGTCACTTTGCAGGCAAGGTAGAGAGGAGTCCGCAGAGGGCTGGTTGTCAGGGGACTGGGTGGTGATTCCTCGGCGGAAGTCCCACGGTAGGATGGGATTGGCCTGGGACCAGAAATTGAGTTGGTGCGATCGCGCGTTCACCTCCGCCTGCAAATACCCCTGCTCATTGGGCGCGCAGCCGGAAAGATAGTCCTGATAAACCACCGCATATCCTTCCGCCACAAGCTGCAGGCCAACGGATTGCTGGTTCTTGAAAATTTCCGCCACCGTTCGCCCATAGCGATCCGTATCCACCACCCGCATCTCTACCAGGGTGCCCGCTGGCAGCAGGGACTGTAGCCGATTCGCCGCCTGGGCACCGTAGGGCTGATTCGTTTCCGGCGCATCCACACAGGCCAAACGCACGGTCACAGGTTGTCTGTCTACCCTCACCCGCAGCGTGTCTCCATCCCCCGTGCTGATTACCTGAGGCATCTGGTTTATAGACTGGAAAAGAGTATCTACTGCCCTTTGGCCGTTCTGGAACTCTGAGGCGGAAGTTCGAAGTTCTGCAGTGGGTGCAGACGAAACTAAACCCACTGCGGCACAGCTACCGATTGTCCAGGTCAAAAAAGGAGGGAAAACTCCCAGAAAAACTCGTTTCTTCCTCATCGGCTTAAGCTTCAACAGATATCTCTTCGGGCCACTCCAGGGCCCATTGCCCTAGCAGTCCCATACGGAAGTCGTTGAGTACTCGCTGAGCGGTGCGTTCCAGATCGTCCTGAAACTTTAAGGCTGCCAACTCGCTGAGAAACCCTTCTCCCGTTGTGTCAGACAGGTCCAGCCCATAGCGTGCCTGCAGCGTCTGGTCGTAAGTTCCATCCGGTCGCCTGGCCTGCAGTTCCTTCAGCAAATCCAGGAACTTAGCCGCAATTCGCTGAGTGTCGTAGGCTGCTTCCCCAATGTCGTCACAAATGGCCAGTTTCAAAGCAGCATCCTGATTATCCAACCGGGCCGGAATCACCCCAGGGGCATCCAGCAAATCCAGCTCTCCCGACATTCTCACCCAGCGGAGCTGTCGCGTGACTCCGGCCCGTCGAGCGCTTTCAACTACCTTGCGGTTCAACAGCCGGTTGATTAGGGCAGATTTCCCCACATTCGGAAAGCCAATCACCACTGCTCGAATCGGGCGGGGCTTCATGCCGCGAGCTTTGCGCCGCTCGTTGACGGATTCTCCTGCTGCCTGGGCGACTTTTGCGATCGCCTTCACCCCTTTTCCCTGCTGAGCATTGGTAAACACTGGACGTTCCCCCTGGTCCCGGAACCAGTTTTCCCAGGCGTCCCTCGCCTCAGCAGAAATCATATCCACCCGGTTCAACACCAGCACCCGTCCCTTCTCACCAGCCCAATCCTGCATCTGGGGATGATGGGTCGCCAGGGGAATTCGGGCATCCCGCACTTCCAACACCACATCCACCCGCTTGAGTTGCTCTAATAAGGCTTTTTCTGCCTTGGCGATATGGCCGGGGTACCACTGAATTTCGGGGGTAGGCATGGAGGGTGGATGGGTGGGTGGGTAGGTGGGTGGATGGGTAGGTGGGTGGATGGGTAGGTGGGTGGGTGGGTAGGTGGGTAGGTGGGTAGGTGGATAGGATGATGGGTTTAGCTGCAGCCTGATGCTTGGCATAGAGACCCCTCACCCCTCACTCCTCACCCCTCACCCCTCCCTCGATCTCTTACCCTTACGGAATAATCAACACCGGACAGGGCGACAGGTTAATCACCCGATTCGTCACGCTCTCTTCCTGGACTTCTTCAATCAGGCCGACGCCTCGGCAGCCCATAGTAATCAGGTCGGCGTTGAGTTCGTCGGCTACGTCACAAATCACGAAGGCAGGTTGGCCTTCGCGTTCGACGACTTCGGCCTCAATGGACTGGGCGGCAAAGAGTGCTTTCGCCTGCCCCAGCAGTTGGGCCACCGCTTCGGGAGAGGTTTGCCCCGAGGAGGCTTGCCCTGGGGGATCCTCACTCGCTTCGACCACTGAGAGCAGCACCAGACGGCTGTCGTGGTATTTAACCAGCTCAGCCACCTTGGCGATGGCATGCTGGGACTCAGAACTCATATCAATGGGAAATAGAACCGTCTTAAACATGGCTGTATTGAAGTGAACTCAGACTCCGGTAGAATGAGTGCGGTAATAGGTAAATATTACGACAGACAGGCAGCGCTACTTAAGTTCTAGCGGCAACCCTCAGATCTACCTTAGACAAGGTCTAGCCTGCTTTCGTAGAAGCTGTGCATAACGTAATAAACAAAGACTTAAATGCAGTTTTGGGAGGTTTATCTCTGTGGCTAAAAAATCGGTGGCAAGCTTATCCGCAGCCGACGTTCAGGGCAAGCGGGTTCTGGTGCGGGCTGACTTTAATGTACCTCTCGATGACCAGGGCAACATTACAGACGATACCCGCATTCGGGCCGCCCTGCCGACTATTCAGGATTTAACTGGCAAAGGTGGCAAAGTTATTCTCACCAGCCACTTCGGTCGTCCCAAGGGCAAAGTGGTTGACAGCATGCGGCTGACTCCGGTGGCCAAGCGCCTGAGCGAATTGCTGGGGCAGGAAGTTGTGAAGTGTGACGACTGCATTGGCGATGAAGTCGCCGCTGCCATCAACGGTCTGGCTGATGGGCAAGTAGCGTTGCTGGAGAATGTCCGTTTCTATGCAGGGGAAGAGGCTAACGACTCCGAATTCGCTAAGCAGCTGGCGGCTAATGCTGATTTGTACGTGAACGATGCCTTCGGTACCGCCCACCGGGCCCACGCCTCCACTGCTGGAGTGACCGAGTACCTCAGCCCCTCCGTTGCCGGCTACTTGATTGAAAAAGAGCTGGAGTATCTCCAGAACGCCATTGAAAACCCCCAGCGTCCCCTGGCAGCGATTATTGGTGGCTCCAAGGTATCCAGCAAAATCGGTGTGATCGAAACCCTGCTGGATAAGGTGGATAAGCTGCTGATCGGCGGCGGTATGATCTTCACCTTCTACAAAGCCCGTGGGCTGAACGTGGGTAAGTCCTTGGTAGAAGAAGACAAGCTGGAACTGGCCAAGACTCTGGAAGCCAAAGCTAAAGAGAAAGGCGTTGACCTGCTGCTGCCCACCGACGTTGTGGTGGCGGATAACTTCGCTGCCGATGCCAACGACCAGACCGTCAGCATTGAATCCATCCCCGACGGCTGGATGGGTTTAGACATTGGCCCTGACTCTGTGAAGGTGTTTCAGGATGCCCTGAAGCAGTGCAAGAGCGTTATCTGGAATGGCCCCATGGGGGTATTTGAATTCGATAAATTCGCTCAGGGCACCGAAGCTATTGCCAACACTCTGTCGGAACTCACCGACCAGGGCGTCATCACCATCATCGGTGGTGGTGATTCTGTGGCAGCCGTGGAAAAAGTCGGCGTAGCTGACAAAATGAGCCACATTTCCACGGGCGGCGGGGCCAGCCTGGAACTGCTGGAAGGCAAAACCCTCCCCGGTATCGCAGCTCTGGATGATGCCTAGGTTGATGGGATACGCCATCTGTTGAGGATGCCTTAGGCAAATAACGAGCCGCTAAAAAAGGGAGGCACTCCCCAATTGGTTTTAGGGCCATTAAAACACCCCGTAGGGGCAAACTCCCATTTGTCCCTACGGGGTCAGTGGCTTAGCTGCCCTGGCAATCGTCCAGGGCGGGGGCTTCTTCTTCAATCACGAGGGTAGTTTGCGAAACTGGAGGGGCACAGTCGTCGCGGTCAAGGATGTCGACAACCCAGGCTTCTTCAATCCATACCTTAAAAACGACGGCCAGGGGCAATGCCAGAATCAGACCCAGAGGTCCTAAAAAGGTCGCAAAGAAGATTTGTGCAATCAGGGTAGCTGCAGGCAAGAGCGAGACCTGCTTCTGCATCACCATGGGGCTGAACCAGTAGCTCTCGACGTTTTGAATTACAACGTAAAGTATCAGCACCGCGATCGCTTTGCCCGGCGATTGTAAAAGGGCCACAAAGATAGGGAAGATAGCGCTCAGGGTTGGCCCCAGGTTAGGAATAAAGTTAAACATTCCGGCCAGCATGGCATGGGCAAAGGCAAAGGGCACATTCAGCAACACTAATCCGATAAAGCTGATCGTGGCCACAAAAACCGAGTTCAAGGCCACCCCTCCCATCCAGCTGAGCAGTGCCGTTTCACATTTAGCCAGAATGTCATCGGCCCGGCGGCGATAGCGAGACGGAAACATCCGCAGAAATAGCCGTCGATAGGCCAGGGGATCGACCAGCATCATCAGGGTCAACACCACAAGCAGCAACACCTGCAGCAAAATGGCAACCGAGTTAGAAAAGAAGGTAAAAAAGTTACCAAACACCGTAGTGCCAATGGAGGTCGCCTGCTGAAGCAACTCCGTAAATTCAGGGATGAGTTGCAAATCCTGCTCCGGGAACCAGTCAGGAGGATTATCTAGAAATTGATCGATCCACAGCAGGAGTTGCTCAAACCCTCTGGGAATGAGTTCCAGCAGTTCTTGAAACTGGCTTATAAACAGAGGCAGCACCAATCCCAGGAAAATAGCCCCACCCAACAGCACCAGGCCAGCGGTAGCCGCAATGGACTGAAGCCGGGTCCAACCATACACTCGGGTAAAGCGCCGCACCAGGCTGTTGAGAGCAATGGTAAGGACTACAGCGGCAAAAATTAGCAGCACAATTTGCCGAAAGCGCCACAGGATAAACATGACGATGCCAATAACGGCCAGGTTGATCCAGTCGATTAGTTTCACGAGTTAAGCTCTTGCCTCAGCAACTGAAACGATATATACCCTATGAAAACTGTCTTCTTTAAAGGCCCTGACTGCCCAGAGACCGACTCTATTGGCGGGCAAGCCCCTACCCCAGCCTGATATGCTGGAAATCCATTATATTGTCTATTTTTGTCATGGCAGCTTCTGCAATTCCTTCCCTGCGAGAACGGCAACATCCCATGATTCGTGGGCTGGCCGACAGCATCGAATCAGTCTGGCAGCAGTATCTAGACCTATCGGACTACCAGCTGCCGGAAGATTTGGGCTACGTAGAAGGACGCCTGGAAGGAGAACGCCTGACCATTGAAAACCAGTGCTACCAAACCCCACAGTTTCGCAAGCTACATTTAGAACTGGCCCAGGTAGGTAATAGTCTGGATATTCTCCACTGCGTGATGTTTCCTCGACCTGAGTATGAGCTGCCCATGTTTGGCTGCGACCTGGTGGGCGGTCGGGGGCAAATTAGCGCGGCCATTGTAGATTTATCTCCAGTGCAGTCCACGCTACCTTCCAGTTACCTTGATGCGCTGAAAGCCCTTGCTCAGCAAGACTTTAGCCAGGAGCGGGGGCTACCAGAGTGGGGGCAGGTCATTTTTTCCCCTTACTGTCGTTTCATTCGACCTGCTGATCAAGAAGAGGAAGCCGCATTTATCGCGCTAATTACCCAGTACTTGACCATTCACTGCCAGCAGGCTCAAACCTTAGCAGCCTCCCCCGCCCAGCGAGACTCGATCATCGCGGGGCAGCGACGTTACTGTACCCAACAACAACAAAACGACAAGACCCGTCGGGTGCTAGAGAAAGCCTTTGGACAGGCATGGGCAGATCGCTACATGACCACCGTTTTGTTTGATATGCCTGATACCGAACAAAATTGAGTGAATATGCCTGCCCTTGACTGGCAGGATTTGCATACAATAAAACAACTAAATCAGAGATTAAAAAAATCAGCCCCTGGGCCGACCTGAGGCGATCAATGTGCCCGTAGTTGCCCCATGCTCCGGTTCAAACCTGATCGGTCTGTTCGTTTCGCCCTTTTTGCAAAGCCACTAACGCCGATGCCATGCCCGTAAGCTACCCTTCTTCCTTACATATAAATGACCAGCAGGCCACCGACGCCGGGCAAGAGCCCCAGGCTAACCTGTCTGCAGGCCGACTGATTGTGTTTACCGGCCCCAGTGGCGTTGGTAAAGGCACGTTGCTCAAGGCCCTACGTCAGCGCTACCCCAACCTGGATGTCTCTATTTCTGCGACCACCCGCAGCCCTCGCTCTGGCGAAGTTCATGGTAAAGATTATTTCTTTCTCAGCCGGGACGAGTTTATGGCGATGGTTGACAGGGGCGAGTTTTTAGAATGGGCTGAATTTGCCGGGAACCTTTACGGCACGCCCAAAGCCACTCTGGCCAATCAAATCGCAGCCGGTCGCTGGGTGATTTTGGAGATTGAACTGGAAGGAGCCCGGCAGGTGCGCCGAACCTTCCCCGATGCCCTGCAGCTGTTTGTGCTCCCCCCCTCCCTGGAAGAACTAGAGCATCGCATTCGCCAGCGGGGCCAGGACGATAATCAGTCCATTCAGCAACGGCTCCATCGGGCCCAGGAAGAAATTCAGGCAGCGCCAGAATTTGACGTGCAAATTATCAACGATGACCTGGATGAAGCCCTGCAAAAGCTAGAAACAGCAATTTTTGATGGAGATAGAAGTTACGCATTGACAAGTAAGCGTTAATTTGCTCAAGCGAAAGTAGCTTCC
>Ga0076930_100524_pt1 | contig 35033 bp, 25 predicted proteins | sample HotLakConsoUCCRE_FD_71149 | JGI IMG/M metagenome (GOLD analysis project Ga0076930, IMG submission 71149) | Hypersaline microbial mat communities from Hot Lake, Washington, USA - Hot Lake Consortium UCC-RE (version 3) (version 3) ...
CCATCTACCGGTTCCGCCGGGCGGACATCGCCCTGTACGGCTATGTGAAGGACCGGTTCCGGAGATTCGGGGAGGTGGTGACCCTCACCACCAACTTCCGCTCCACTCCGGGTATCGCAGAGCTGGTGAACGGGGTCTTCCAGCAGGACGACCGCTTCCCGCCGGTGGAGACGCAGGCCCAGGCCTCCTTCGCCCTCCTGGATCCGTGGCAGCCGGAGAAGGGGTTGGGGCCCCTGGTGTACAGCGTGAGGGGGTCGAACCGGGGAGAGGTGCACACCGGGGATGCGGAGAGGATCTCCAGTTGGATCCGCCAGGAAGTGGACCAGGGGCGGAAGCCCGGAGACTTCCTGGTCCTCACCCGGGCGAAGAAGAACCTGGCCGGCTATGCCCGGGCGCTGGAGGCCCGGAACCTCCCGGTGCACGTCACCGGCGCCGGTGTGGGGGTGGAGGAGGAACTCCGGGAGCTGGTCCTCCTCCTCCGGGCCCTGGTGGATCCCGGGGACGGTGTGCTCACGGTGGCGGCTCTCACCGGCCTCTTCGTGGGGCTGGATCACGATGAGCTCCTGGACTTCCGGATGGAGGACGGCTCCTTCGACCTGCGGCTCACCCACCGGGAGGAGGGGCCCGGGGCGGCCACGGCCGCCGCCCTCAATCGGCTGAACCGGTTGTGGCGCCGTTCCCGGGTGGAGCCGGCGGACGTCTTCGTGTCTTCGCTGGCCGGCGAGGTGGGGCTGATCCCGTGGGCGGCGGCGGGGCCCCTGGGAAGTCTCCGGGCCGGGGCCATGGCCTACGCCATGGATGCGGTCCGCCTGGCGGCCATTGCGGGGGAGACCTCCCTCCCCGCCGCCCTGGAGGCGCTGGAGGCGGCGCTGGAGGTGGAGGAGGCGGAGACCCCCCTGGAGCCGCTGAGGGGGGAGGCGGTGCGGCTCATGAATCTCCACCAGGCGAAGGGGCTGGAGGCACCGGTGGTGGTCCTGGCCGAACCGGCAGGGGCCTGGAATCCTCCCACGCAGCTCTTCGTGGAGCGGGTGGGGGCCCGGGCGGTGGGGTGGTTCTCGGTGGAGGAGAAGGGGGAGGGGCCCTGGGCCCGGGCGGTGGTGGTGGCCCGCCCCCGGGTGTGGTCGGAGAAGCTGGCCGTGGCCGAGCACTTCGACGCCGCCGAGGATGTCCGCCTGCTCTATGTGGCCGCCACCCGGGCCCGGGAGACCCTGCTGGTGGCACACAATCCGGAGAGCCCCCCGAAGTCCCCCTGGCGGGTCCTGGCGGAATGGCTCCTGGACAGCGGACGGAGGGTGGAGCTCCCCACCACCCCCGAGCCCCCCCGAGTGGAACTCCAGGCCGATGCCGCAGCGCTGGCGGAGGAGGTGGCGAGGGGCGCGTCCATCCTGGCGGATCGGGCCCGGGCGTCGTATCGGATCGCGCCGGTGACGTCGCTGGCCAAGGGGGAGGGTCCGTTCCGGAGGGAGGGTGCGTCGGCGGGGAATGTAGCCGGGGGCTCCGGCGTGGAGGCCCCCGCCTCCCCGTCCCCAGGGTCCCGTCCACCGACTCCCGCAGAGGGGGGTGACGAACCGGATCCCCAGCTCCCCCGGGGGACGGAGTGGGGTTCCGTGGTCCATGCCGCACTGGCGCTGGCCACCCGGGGGTTGTCCCGGGAATCGCTACGAAGGGCCTGCAGCACCCTGCTGCAGGAGCACGAGCGGCCGTTGGCATCGGATGGTACACCTGCGGAGCTTCCGGAGTTGGTGGCCACCATCGAGGGGGTCCGGACCTCTCCCCTGTGGGCCCGGGCCATGGCCTCCTCCCGCCTCCTTGTGGAAGCCCCCTTCGCCCTCCCCGGATCCCTCCTCCGGGACCTGGAGGGGCCAGGGGGGGAGCGCTCCTATCCGGAGGCACTCCCGGATGTGGTGGAGGGGGTGGTGGACCTGGCCTTCCGGGAGCCGGATGGGTGGGTGATCGCCGACTACAAGACCGACCTGGGGGACTCCCTCACCGCTCCTCTCCGGCGGGCGGGATACCGTCGGCAGGTGGATCTCTACGCGGCCTGCTGGGAGCGACTGACGGGAGAGCGTGTGAAGGAGAGGGTCCTCTTCTTCACACGCAGCGGGACCGAACTCGCCTGGTAGCCTCCGAAACGACTGATACCGTAGGAATGGCGGGCTCTTTCGAGGCCGTTCCGTGACGCTGAAGGCCATTGCGGGAAGCGCCTACGGACCCCATTGTGCCGCCCATTGCAAGCCCGACTTCCGGGCTCGTCACCTGCCAAAGGGGTCTGATCATGCTGAAGGAGTTCAGGGATTTCGCCGTGAAGGGGAATGTCCTCGACATGGCCGTCGGAATCATCATCGGAGCCGCGTTCGGCACGGTGATCAGTTCGCTGGTCAATGACGTGGTCATGCCTCCCATCGGGCTGGCCCTGGGTGGCGTCGATTTCGCGGACCTGGCCATCCCCGTGGGGACCGGTCCCGAGGGGGAGGTGGTGTCCATCGGGATCGGTCTCTTCCTGAACAACCTCCTCTCCTTCCTCATCGTGGCCTTCGCGGTCTTCATGGTGGTGAAGAGCTTCAACAACATGAAGAAGATGGCCGAGAGGGAGGCCGCTGCGGCACCGCCGCCCCCTCCCCCGGCCCCGTCCGCCGAAGAGGCCCTTCTCTCGGAGATCCGGGACCTGCTGAAGTCCCGTCCCCTGGTCTGAACTCCTGGAAGACAACGGGCTGCCCCGGGGCCGCCCGACCTCCGGAGTGCCCGTGGGGGGGCGCCGGCGGCCGGCGGCCCCTCCCTCCGGGCCCCGGGTGGCACGATTCGTTTCATCGATGCAACACCTCGGGGAGATTCTGGTACCGGGTCTGTCCAACCCCCTCCCACCCCCCTCATTCTACCCGTCTACTGCTCATGCAGGGGGAAAAAAGGGGTTGCCTCAGGCGGAAAAAAGTGACCGCCAGGGGCCGGGGGAGCGAATAGGCCGGAACCCTGTTGCTGAAGAAAGGGCGCGGTTGAGCCAATGCCGGAAAGTGTGGCATCGGGGCCCCGATGTTGCACATGCCCCACGACTCGGGTGGATCGATGCCACATTGATCCCTCCCCCCCCGGTTTCGGTGGTCGGTCCGGCGGCGGTTGTCGAAAATCAGCTCAGGGAGGACGGGCCCCACCAGGTCCACGCGAGCCAAGATGAATCCTTTTGCTTTCAGTGCTATGACTCGAATGTCCCCTGCCCCTTCGCGGGTGGCCCGTCGGGCCCGCAGGTCTCTGATTCTCACCCTGTTCGCTACGGCTCTGGTGGCCGCCTGCGGCGGGGATTCCGGCTCTCAGCCGGAGGAGGACGGGGAGACCTCGGAAGCCAGGGTCCTCCGTCCCGGGAATGTGCGGACCCTCGCAGTGGCGGGTGTGACTGCCCGCTCCGTGGAACTCCGCTTCACCCAGGTGAGCGACGGGGTGAACCAGCCCGCCTCCTACGAGGTGCGCTATCGCCCCACGCCCATGGGGAACAACTGGAGGTCGGCCACCGTGGCCCGGGAGGGCACCTGCGCCTACCCGGTCCGGGGGACCGCCGTCGGGGCCACCCTGACCTGCACGGTCGAGGGGCTGAACCCCGGCACCAGCTACGACTTCCAGCTCATGCCCTTCCGGCCCTTCGGGACCACCACCATCAATGGCCGCACCTCCAACATCGTGTCGGCCCGGACCAGCGCGGACACGGGTGGACCCTCCACGGTCTCCGTGCTGAACGGGAACGGCCAGACGGGTGAGGTGGGGACGCCGCTGGAGCAGCCCCTCCGGGTGAAGGTCAAGAACAGCCAGGGCCAGGGCGTCGAAGGTGCCACGGTGACCTGGTCGGTGAGTGGGGGAGGTGGTTCCGTGAGTTCCGCCACCAGCCGCACCGATGACTCGGGCTATGCCGAGGTGACCCGGGTGCTGGGTGTGGTGGTGGGGCAGAACCGCACCTCGGCCTTTGTGTCCGGGCTGACGCCGGTGGAGTTCACCTCCACCGCACAGGCGGGACCGCCTGCTTCGGTGTCCGTGACCCCCTCCGAGCTGGCTCTCGAGGTGGGTGAGGATGCGTCGATGCAGGCCGCCGTCCGGGATCGCTACGGGAACCCGGTTTCCGGTGCCTCCATCACCTGGGCCTCTTCCAATCCCGGTGTGGCTGCCGTGGACGGGCTGGGCCGGGTGGTGGGGCTTGGAGCCGGGACGGCTGGAGTGACCGCCTCCACGGCCACGGCGGCCGGGGTGATCTCGGCCTCCACCATGACCGCAGCATCGCCCACGGCGCAGGCCATGTCCTCCGGCTCCTCCGGCCTCGAGGGCACATCTGCCGCACCCGCGGCCGCTGCCGAGGGTGTCAGCACCGTCCGGGTGATCAACGGCAGCGCCGACTACCCCGCAGAGGTGGCCCGGTCGGGCGGAAACAGCCAGATCGGCACCGTGGGGGAGGCGCTGGATCAGCCCTTCACCGTGACAGTGCGGAACGGAGCGGGGGCGCCCGTGGGGAATGTCCGCGTCCGCTGGGAGATCACAGCGGGTGGTGGGTCCCTCATCGACACCGTCTCCACCTCCTCGGGTGACGGCCGGGCCGTGACCCGCCTGGTCCTGGGCACCAACGCCGGAGCCAACTCGGTCCGGGCCATCGTGGAAGGACTGGATCCGGTGATCTTCAACGCCACGGGGACTGCAGGTCCGGTGGCCAGCATCAGTGTGGCTCCCTCTTCCGGGAGCATCGGGGTGGGTGCCACCCTGCAGTTCACGGCGACCCCCCGGGACCAGTACGGGAACGAGGTGTCCAACCTGACGCCCTCCTGGAGCTCGTCGGCCACCGGTGTGGCCACGGTGAACAGCAGTGGTCTGGCTTCGGGGATTGCGGCGGGCTCCGCGCAGATCCGGGCAACGGCCAACGGCTTCACCGGCTCGGGAACGCTGACGGTGACCGCTGTCAGCAGCGGCCCCACCACGAATCCGGGTACGGTGGCGGATCTGAGGGTGGCCTCCACCACCTCCTCGTCGGTCACCCTGAACTTCACCTCGCAGAACGACGGTGCGGGGAACCCTGCACGGTACCAGGTGCGCTACGCCGCCACGCCGCTGGGATGGGGCTGGGGCACGGCCACCCCGGTGGAGACTGGGACCTGCGCCGGGATGGTGCAGGGGGGAGCCATCGGAACCACGGTGAGCTGCACGGTCACGGGCCTCTCGGCTGGAACGTCCCATGATTTCCAGTTGGTGTCCTACCGGGGCCTCCTTGACGGGTCCGCAGTGTTCAGCAACCTTTCGAACATTGTCACGGGTGTCACCGGTGGTTCCTCGCCCACCGCGTCCGGCACCCTCGCCATCTCTCCCAGGGGTGGCACGCTCACGGCCATCGGCGCGTCTCTGCAGTTGTCTGTGACGGCCCGGAACGCGTCGGGCTCGGTGGTTGGCAGCCCGGGGGCGTCTTGGACGAGCTCCAACGCGAATGTGGCCACAGTCGACGGGAGTGGAAGGGTGATTGCACGAGGGCTTGGCACAGCCATCATTTCCGTGGCCGCCTCCTGCTGTTCCTCCGACCAGGTCTCGGTCTCGGTGACGCAGCAGATTGCATCGGTGGCCGTCACTCCAGGGTCGGCCTCGGTGGCCACCGGCTTCGGAACCCAGCTCACTGCGGTGGCCCGGGATGCGAACGGGAACGAGGTGCCAGGTGTGACATTTGCATGGAGCAGTTCCAACTCCTGGGTGGCGCCAGTGAACGGGTCCGGGTACGTGACGGGCTCCAACCCCGGAACCTCCACGGTCACGGCCTCGGCCGGCGGTCGAAATGCGTCAACGGCCGTTTCGGTCAACTCGGTGGGCTCCGGCGGTGGGGGTGGTTCGCCTTCCCACGGGTTCACGAACATGCCCGCGGGTCTTACGCAGCGGACCCATGCCCGCTGGGGAACAGGCTCCATGCCTCAGGGCTGGAACATCGGGAGTCGGCTGGGGAACATCCGGCAGGGGCCGGATTCCAGTTCTCCCACTGGTGGTTCGATGGAGATGCGGTATAGCGCCGGCGACCCGGATGGCTATCAGCCTGGAGTGGCGTGGTGGAGTGGGTCTACCGCAGCGTTCTCAGTGGCCGACGAGATCTTCCTCGGCGTGCTGATGAAGTACAGCAACAACTGGGTAAGCCACAACAACGAGGTGAAGCTCCACCTCTTCGCCAGCGAAGGTGGCTGGCTGGGAATCTTTGACGGGTGTTGGAACAACCGGGTGACCCAGTGGAAGGTAGCTTCCAGGGTGCTCTCTCCAGTGCCCCGGCCGAGCAGCGAGAACTGCTGGAGCAACAACGTGGCGGACTCTCCCACCTACGCAAATGGAAGCTGGGTGCGGCAGGAGATGTACATCCGCCGGTCCACGGGCACGGTGATGTTCTGGATCAACGGGACGCTGGTGGCGGAGCACCATGGGGTAGAGCCCATCCGAACCGTGAACCTTGTGGAGTTCCAGCATGCGGGGACCTGGGGCGGTGGGGGCGACACCGTCCGCGCCGACCAGTCCATCTTCATCGCGGAGACCCTCATCAGCACGCGATGAGCCGCGGGAAGGTCCAGTAGTTCCCATCGGGGCGGTGCCACTCGGCACCGCCCCGATGTCATTTCCGGGGGTGGATCTCCCCTGGGCGGGCCCGGGGGATCCATGTGGCCCCGGCAGGGCGCTCCGGGGGAGGCAGAGGTGTCCTCGTCAGGGGACATGACGGGGTGGCGGGGGCGGTCCTTTCACGTTACATAAGTGTTTCAAGCCCAATGTCTTGCTCCGCTTGCCGTCCACGTGGCCCGCGTCCTGCTTTCCTCTTCTCCACGGCCCTCCGAGGGCCGGCGTCAGAGCTTCACAAGGGAGGGGGTCATGGGGATTCGGCGACGGACCGGGGTGGGTGCCCTTCTGGCACTCCTGGTGGCGGCGGGAGCGGGAGCGGATGACCTGGATGCCCAGCAGGGTGGCTGGTGGGGTCCGGTCTCGGCCGGAGCCCCCCTCCTCACCGACGGATGGCGGGCGGAGGCCCGGGTGGTGCTGGGGAGGGACGACCGTCGGGACGACCGGTGGGATCGGGACGACCGCCGGTGGGACGACCGCCGGTGGGACGACCGCCGGTGGGACGACGATGACGACCGCTGGGACGATGACGACGAATACCGGTATCGGAAGGACGGGCGCCGGAGCGGCGGAAGCGCCTGGCAGGTGGTGGTGGTGCGGGACGATGTCCGGAGCCGGGGACGGGCGGTCCCCCGGGGAGGGCCGGCCTTCTGCCGGGATGGCGGGGGGCACCCGGTCCACGGCTGGCGCTGGTGCGACGACCGGGGCTACGTGAGGGCCCCGGTGTGGAGGAGCGTCGATCCCCATCGGCTCCGCTTCCGCCGCTCCGCCCGGGAGAGCGGGGTGTTCGGGGCCCGTGACCTGGTGCGGATCCTGGGGGAGGACGCCGTGGAGGAGCTGTACCGGAGCGCCCGCTGGATGGGCGCCCGGGAGCCCCTGCAGGGGCGGTGGATCCCCACCTATGGGCGGGCCAGGGTGCTCCAGGTCCGTGTGGGCCGCCTGCCCCTGGCGGAGTTCCGGGACCTGGACAACGATCGGCGGGTGGACGTCCTGCTGGTGGCGGGCTTCTAGAGGGCGATGGGACCGGGTGGGGCAGGGGTGCCGGTGGCCGGTGAGCCACCGGCACCCCTTTCCTCAGTGGCCAGGGCCCGTCAGGGGGCCGAGCGCACCAGGCGGATGGCCCCCTTTCCGAAAAGATCCTTCAGCGAGGCCAGCGCTCCCGGGGCCGGATCCAGCGTCAGCGTCCGGGACCGGAACCGGGGAGCGGCGGCTCCGTTGTCCTGCCCCAGGGTGAGTTCCAGGGGGGCCGCTCCCGGGTGGGAGGCCACCACCTCCCGGGCCCGGGTGAAGGCCTCCGGGTCCTTCACCTTCTCCGGATCCAGCTCGATCCGCACGGTGAGGCGTCCACTCCCGGGGAGCCCGTCCAGCGGCTCGGCCCCGTCCAGGAAGACCGGGGGCGCCTCCTCGTCCCGCTCCCGGTTGGACACCTTCCCCCGGATCAGGACCACGGCGTCCTGAACCAGCGTCGCCTTCGCCTTCTCCCAGCTCTCCTTGAACGCCAGGACGGTGGCGGTCCCCTGGAAGTCCTCCACCACCAGCTTCCCCCACTCACTGTTGTCCTTCCGGGAGATCTGCCGGGCCACCTGGGTCACCACGCAGGCAAACTCCACCTCCTTTCCGGCAAACTCCTGGAGGTTGGCGCTGTTGGCCGGCCCGAAGGCCCGCACCACGTCCCTGTAGCGGTTGAGGGGGTGCCCCGAGATGTAGAAGCCCAGCGCCTCCTTCTCCTTCTGGAGCCGGAAGGCCTCACCCCACTCCGGCATGTCGGGGAGGGGCGGATCCGGACGGGCGGCGGCCTCACCTCCGAAGAGGGACGCCTGCCCCGCCTCCTTCTCCGCCTGCCGGGTCCCCACCTCGGCGTAGGCGGTATCCAGCCCCGCCAGGAGCTGGGCCCGATGCCCGTAGCGGTCCAGCGCCCCCGCCGCGATCAGCGCCTCGCAGGCCCGCTTGTTCAGTGCCCGGATGTCGATCCGCTCCAGGAAGTCGAAGAGACTGGTGAAGGTGCCCCCCTCCTCCCGGGCCCGGAGGATGGACTTCACCGCTCCCGATCCCACCCCCCGCACCGCCCCCAGCCCGAAGCGGATCTGGTTCTCCCCGGTGACCGTGAACTTCCACCCCGACTCGTTCACATCCGGGGGGAGGACCTCCACCCCGTCCGGCACGGTGGGGACGGAGCGCCCCAGGTCCCGGCACTCCCCGATGTACTTCACCACGTCGTCGGTCTTGTCCAGCACCGATGACAGGAGGGCCGCCATGAATTCCGCCGGGTAGTGCACCTTCAGCCAGGCGGTCTGGTACGACAGCAGCGAGTAGGCGGCGGAGTGACTGCGGTTGAAGCCGTACCGACCGAAGGTCTCGATCTGGTCCGCCAGCGCCTCCATCCCCTTCCGCTCATGCCCCTTCACCACGGCCCGCTCCACGAAGGTGCCCAGCTCCTTCTTGATCAGCGCGGCGTCCTTCTTCCCCATGGCCTTCCGGAGCACGTCCGCTTCCCCCAGCGTGTGCCCCGCCAGGACGTTGGCGATCCGCATCACCTGTTCCTGGTAGACGATGATCCCCTGGGTGGGCTCCAGCGTCTTCTCCAGGGCGGCGTGGGTGTAGCGCACCTTCTCCTGCCCCAGCTTCCGACGGATGTAGGCGTCGGTCATCCCCGAGTCCAGCGGCCCCGGGCGGATGAGGGCGTTGGTGGCCACCAGGTCCTCGAAGCGGTCGCAGCGCATGGCCCGGAGCTTGTCCGTGGCCAACTGCGACTCGAACTGGAAGACCCCGGAGGTCCCGGAGCGGGCCAGCATCCGGTAGACGGCGGGGTCGTCGAGCGGGACGTCGTCCATGCTTCCGTATTCGACGCCGGACTCCGGGTGGCGTAGCACCCCCACCCGGTCCCGGATCATCCGCTCCGCATCGGCGATGACGGTGAGGGTCTTGAGCCCCAGGAAGTCCATCTTCAGCATCCCGGCTTCTTCCAGGCAGTTCATGTCGTACTGCGTGACCACGATCTGCCCGTCGTCCTCGCCGTCGGCGGTGCTCTCCTTCTTTCCGCTCCCCTTGGTCTGCTGTACGCAGACCGGGACGTAGTCGTCCAGCGGCCCCGGGGCGATCACCACCCCCGCTGCGTGCACCGAGGCGTGGCGCGACAGCCCCTCCAGCGTCATGGAGTAGTCGAAGAGTTGCCGGTGCCGCTCGTCCTTCTTGTAGTACTCCTTCACCTCCTTGAGCTGCTCCACCGCCTCCTTCACGGTGTAGCTCTTCCCCGGCTGGTTGGGGATCAGCTTGGCGATCCGGTCGGTTTCGGAGGGCTCGAAGCCCAGCGTCCGCCCCACGTCCCGGATCACCGCCCGGGACTTCATGGTCCCGAAGGTGATGATCATCCCCACCGCCTCGGAGCCATACTTCCTCCGGACATGCTCGATGACCTCGCCCCGGCGCTCGTAGCAGAAGTCGATGTCGATATCGGGCATCGACACCCGTTCCGGGTTCAGGAAGCGCTCGAAGAGGAGATCGAAGGCCAGGGGGTCGATGTTGGTGATCCCCAGGGCGTAGGCCACCAGCGACCCCGCCGCCGAACCCCGCCCCGGCCCCACCGGGATCCCGTTCTCCCGCGCCCAGTCGATGAACTCCCATACGATGAGGAAGTAGCCGGCGTACCCGGTATTCCCGATGACCCCCAGCTCGTAGTCCAGCCGCTCCTGCACCTCCTGGGAGAGGGGGGTGCCGTAGCGCTTCTTCGCCCCCTCGGTGGCCAGGTGCACCAGGTAGGCGTCCGGCCCCGTGAAGTCCTGCGGGAGGGGGAAGGCCGGGAGGTGATACTGCTTGTCGAATGTGAGATCCACCTCGTCGGCGATGCGGAGCGTGTTCTCGATGACGTCCGGGCGCCCGGGGAAGCGCTCCGCCATCTCCAGATGGTTCTTGAAGTACAGCCCCTCGTCGTAGTGCATCCGGTTGGGGTCGTTCCGGTCCTTTCCCAGCCCGATGCAGAGCAGGACGTCGTGGGCCTGGTGGTCTTCAGCCTGCAGGAAGTGGGCGTCGTTGGTCGCCACCACCGGAAGCCCCAGCTTCTCCGACAGGGCGAAGATCTGCCGGTTCAGTGCGTCCTGCCCCTGGGAGTCGTGCCCCTGCACCTCCAGGTAGTACCGGTCCTTGAAGACGTTGGCGTACCACTCCGCCGCTTCCGCCGCCCCTTCGTCGTTCCCCGCCATGAGGTTCCGGGACACCTCGCCGGCCATGCAGGCGGAGGTGACGATGAGCCCCTCCGAGTGACGGGCCAGGATCTCCCGGTCCAGGCGGGGCTTGTGATAGAACCCCTCGGTGAAGCCCAACGAGGAGAGCTTCACCAGGTTCCGGTACCCCTCCCGGTCCCGGGCCAGGAGCACCAGGTGGTAGTACGAGCGCTCGCCCTGACCCGCCCGGGAGCGGTCCCGCCGGTCCCCCGGTGCCACGTACGCCTCCATCCCGATGATGGGCTTGATCCCGTCCTTCCGGGCAGCCTTCTGGAAGCTCCACGCCCCGTACATGCACCCGTGGTCCGTGAGGGCCAGGGCGGGCATCTCGAAGTGCTTCGCCCGGTGGACGAGGTCCGTGAGCCGGTTGGCCCCATCCAGCAGGGAGTACTCGGAGTGGGTGTGGAGATGGACAAAACTCACGGCGGCTCGGGCGTTGACGGCGACCTTCAGGGGCGGCTCGGCGGAGGGGGCTCCGCCCGGGTCGCCGGGGGGTGTGCAGGACCCGAAAGGTATCCCCCCCGGGGGTCCCGAACAACGCATCCGGGGAGGGTGCGGGGGGGAGCGCTCCCCTCCGGGTCGGGACCCTCCGCCGCCGTGGCCGGAAGGGCCCGGAAGCCGTCAGTGGGTCACGGTGCCGGCGGTGCCGGGCAGCGCCGGGGAACCAGCTCCTCCCTGGGCCCCTCGAGGAGCTCCGCCAGCGCCGGGGCCAGCGTCTCGGTGAACATCCTCCGCCCCGTTTCGTCCATGTGGGTGCCGTCGGGGAAGTGCTCCGGCGGGACGCCGGCAGCCTGGCTCACGTCCAGCACCGTCACCCCGCACGTCTCAAGGATCTCCTGCTCCCCAGGGAAGAGCTCCCACGGCTCTGGCTGGGGCATGGGGAGGAGGATCAGGGGAATCCCGGCCCTGGCCAGGTCATCCACGATGGTCCGGATGTGCCGGTACCGGTCCGCGCCCTCTTCACCCGTGGGTGCCGCCGGGGCCTGCACCGCCGCCCCTCCCCCCTGGCCTCCCGCACCCCCCTCCCGGGCCAGGAGGATGGGGGCCCGCTCCCGGTACCGGGGGATCACCACGTCCAGGATGCGGGGCTGGATCCGCTCCCCCAGCGCCACCAGGCTGGAAGTCCGGGCGGCGAGGAAGGCGGCCCGATCCTCCAGGGTGTGGAGTTCCTCCCCCAGGAACCGCCCCAGATCGCCGGGCCCCACATGGTAGAGGGCCAGCCGCTCCAGCGTCTGGTCGGGGCTCCGGTCCAGAAGGTGCCCGGGGCCGAAGGCCAGGACCAGGGTGCCGGGGACCGCCGCTCCCCGCCCGTCGATGAGGGCGGACCGGAGGAGGTAGGACCACTCCATGGGGGTGGTGCCGTCGGGGTTCACCTTCCCCACGGTGTAGCGGCCCGGGGCGGACGCCTCCAGCCCCCGCTCCAGCGCCTCCCGGTCGATCCCCTCTCCCAGGAGGGAGTTGCCCCAGAGGAGGACCGGCTCCTCATCGGAGGTGAGGGTCCCCTCCACGATGGAGGGGATTGCCTCCAGGTGGGCCACATCCCCGGAGAGGAGGGTCCCCACACTCCGGAGGCCGAACTCGGCGGCCAGGAGGATGGCGAGGAGGCCCACCAGGACCCGCCACTCCCCCTTCCCCGAAGGCCGGGCAGTCTCAGAACTGGAAGTAGATGAACTCACTGGGCACCGGCGCAGGGAACCAGAGGAGGAAGAAGGCGATCACCGTATAGAGGGCCACCCGCCATCCCCAGTGGACCGTGGTGATGGCGAAGAGGTCGCCCCGGCGCTCCACCCACGCCTCGTAGAGGAGCATGGGGAGGGCAAAGAAGACCAGCAGTCCGAAGCCCAGGACCGTGACCTCGGAGGGGGCGTAGCTTCCGAAGAGGGCCCCAAAGAAGGCCAGCGCCTGGGGCACCGAGTCGGCCCGGAAGAAGAGCCAGGTCACACACACCATCTGGAAGGTCAGGAACATCCGCACCGCCGTCCCCCCCCAACCGGGCTCCGACGGGGTGGACCGCCGCTCGGAGATGAAGCGATGGATGGCCAGCCATCCCCCGTGGATCACCCCCCAGATGACAAAGGTCCACGCCGCGCCGTGCCACAACCCCCCCAGGATCATGGTGGTGAGGAGGTTCCGGTAGGTGGCCACCGACCCCCCCCGGTTCCCTCCCAGGGGAATGTAGAGGTAGTCCCGGAGCCAGGTGGAGAGGGAGATATGCCACCGGCGCCAGAAGTCCTGCGGCGACGTGGCGAAGTAGGGGTGCCGAAAGTTGTCCATCAACCGCACACCCAGCCAGAAGGCGGTCCCCTGGGCGATCAGGCTGTAGCCGTGGAAGTCGCCGTAGATCTGGAAGGCGAAGGCGTAGACCCCCAGCAGGGCCTCCAGCGCCGACAGCGAGCCCGGCGGCTGGCTGAAGATGTGGTTCACCACCAGCGCCATGTTGTCGGCCACCACCACCTTCTTGAAGAGCCCCAGCAGGATGCAGTAGAGCCCCAACTGGAAGTCCCGGGCGGAGACCACCCGGGGCTGGACGATCTGGGGGAGGAGCTGCCTGGCCCGCTCGATGGGCCCCGCCACCAGCTGCGGGAAGAAGCTGACGTAGAGGGCGAAGTCCCAGAAGCTGTCGCAGGGCTGGAGCTGCCTGCGATAGATGTCGATGGTGTACGAGAGGGTCTGGAACGTGTAGAAGGAGATCCCCACGGGGAGGATGATCCGGAGGCTCCAGAGGTTGGGCTCGAACCCCATGAGCGCCAGGAGAGAGGCGGCACTCTCCACGAAGAAACCCAGGTACTTGAAGACCGCCAGCAGACCCAGGTTCGTGCAGAGGGAGAGGATCAGCCACCGCTTGCGCGTCCGCTCCGTGCTCGTAGCGGAGACCATGGCGTGGCCCGCCACGTAGTCCACCACCGTGGAGAAGACGATGAGACTGAGAAAGCGCCAGTCCCATGTACCATAGAATACGTAGCTGGCGAGAAGGAGAAGACGATTCTGCGCCCGGTGGGGTAGAATGCGATAGGCGGCCAGGACAACCGCGAAGAATCCCCAGAACGTATAGCTGTTGAACAGCATACAGTCGCTCGCCGACTCCCGACGGGGTGTGCGCTCCCAGCCCCCCAGCGGCCGGCAGATCGACTCCCCCCGAGCAACCACCGTGCCGTGGCCCGCCGGGGGTCGAGGGTTGGAAGGAATTGCAGGGAAAGACGGTCGTGGAACCGCCCCGGGGGAACGACCCGATGCAGCCCTCCGGGATGGGAGGGCCACCGGACGAGGCAGCCCCGCAACCCGGTGTGGCCGGGGCACGGCACTGCCGGGAGGGCCCCCCGGCCCGGAGCGGCCCCCGTCGTGGGGGGGACCCGGTCCCCCTCCCCGGCGCCTCCCGGGAAAGCGGGGGTGCACCGGTCGTGGGTGTGGAGACGGACCGGGGGTGGTATCCTGAAGGGATGTGGCTCATCGCACTCCGCTTCCTCCTCTATGACCGGGCCAAGGCCCTTGGGGCCCTCTCCGGCGTCGTCCTGGCCACCTTCCTGGTGGCCCAGCAGACCGGGACCTTCCTCTTCCTCACGGGGCTGATGACCTCCCTGGTGGATGGGGCCTCGGCAGACCTCTGGATCACCTCCCCGGAAACCACCAACGCCAACCAGCTCCGCTCCTTCGACACCCGACGGATGTGGGCGGTGGCCTCGGTTCCCGGGGTGGAGCGGGTGCGGCCCCTGGTCATCGGGGCCTCCAATGCCCGCTTCGCCGACGGGTCCGCCACGGCGGTGGTGCTGGTGGGCTCCGATCCCCCGGACTTCCCGGCAGGCCCCCGGCGCTTCGTGGGGGGCTCCAGGGAGGAACTGCTCCGGGAGGGTGGGGTGACGCTGGACATCTTCGAGCAGGACAATCTGGGGGGGAGCCGCCTGGGTGACCGCTTCGAACTGGGGGGGGGGGAGGCCTTCGTGGCGGCGGAGGTGGTGGGGTCCCGGGGGTTCGGGGGGCTCTACATGTTCACCACCACCGAGCGGGCCCGGGCGCTGGGGGGGATTCCCCCGTCCCGGGTATCGGCGGTGCTGTTGGAGTTGGCTCCCGGGGCCGACCCGGAGATGGTGCAGCAGGCCATCGGCCGCACCGTTCCGGGGGTCCGGGCGTGGCGCCCGGAGGAGCTCTCCTCGGCCACCCGGCGCACGGTACTGGCCACCAGCGGGATCGGCTTCTCGGTGGGGGCCCTGATCTTCTTCGCCATCCTGGCGGGCTTCGTCACGGTGGGGCTCACCATGTACTCCGGGGCGCTGGACCGGATCCGGGACTTCGGAACCATGAAGGCCATCGGGGCGGGAACCGGGGATCTGGCGGGGATCCTGGTGCGGCAGGCGGCCATCCATGCCGGGGCCGGGTTCCTCCTGGGGATGCTCCTCACCGAGGGGTTTCGCCGGGGGGTGGCGGGGAGCGGGGTGCTCTTCTCCTTCTCGCCGCTCCTCATGGGGGTCTTCCTGGTGGTGGTGCTGGGGATCGCGCTGGGGGGCTCCCTCCTGGCGGTGAGACGGCTGGCCCGGCTGGAACCTGCGGCGGTGTTCCGTGGCTGAGGTGCCGGGGATGAACGGCGAAGGCCCGGCTGTGGCGGAGCTGGCCGGGGCTTCGAAGGTCTTCGGCAAGGGGGAACTGGCTGTGACGGCGCTCCACCCCTCGGACATCGCGCTGCGGCGAGGGGAACTGGTCCTCATCGAAGGGCCCTCCGGCTCGGGGAAGACCACGGTCCTCTCCCTCCTGGGGTGTGTCCTCACCCCCACCGGCGGCACGGTGCGGGTGCTGGGGCGGGATGTGGGCCCCCTCTCCTCCAGGGAGCTGGCGGCGCTTCGGCTGGCCTCCATCGGCTTCGTCTTCCAGGAGTTCAACCTGGTGGAGCCCCTTCCCGCCGAGGAGAATGTGGCCTACCCCCTCCTCCTGGGGGGGGTCGGGCGGAGGGAGCGCCTCCGGATGGCCCGGGGAGCGCTGGAGCGGCTGGGGCTGGGGGATCGCCTCGGGAACCTCCCCCGGGCCCTCTCCGGGGGACAGAAGCAGCGTGTGGCCATTGCCCGGGCTCTGGTGACGGGGCCGGAACTCCTTCTCTGCGACGAGCCCACGGCGGCGCTGGACCACGCCTCGGCGGAACAGGTCATGGACCTCCTCCTGGGGCTGGCCCGGGAGGGGAGGGCGGTGGCGGTGGTCTCCCACGACCTGCGTCTCACCGCCTGGGCGGACCGGGTGGTCTCGATGATGGACGGCAGGATCACGGGGGAGCGACCCGGCGAGGCGCCCTCCGCCCCCACCCACCAGGGAGCGACGGGATGATGGCTCGAACCCAGACCGGCGGGGGTGGCCCCGTCCTTCTACGGGACCTTTCCGGGAGGCTCGCGGCCCGGGAACGCGCACCGCTCCGGACCACCTCACCACGAGGGCTCCTCCTGGTCCTCCTCCTGGTGACGGGGTGCGGGGGGGAGGAGGGGGCCGACGCCCCTGAGGCAGGTCCCCCCCCGGAGATCCAGGTGGTGGTGGGCCCCGGGCGGGTGGAACCGGAGGGGGGGGGACTCCCCCTGGGCACCGACGCCGGGGGACGGGTGGGAAGGATCCTGGTGGCCCCGGGGGACTCCGTCACCTCAGGAGATCTCCTGGTGGAGCTGGAGCAGGAGGTGGAGGAGGCCCGTCTCGCCCAGGCCCGGGCCCAGGTGGCGACCGCCAGGGCCTCGGCGGAAGCGGCCCGGGCCCGGGTGGAGCTGCAGGAGGTGGAGCTGGCCCAGGCCACCCGGGAGCGTGTCCGGGTGGAAGAGCTGGCCCGATCGGACTTCTCCACCGTCGAGGCGCTGGAGCAGGCCCGGACCCGGGAGCAGGCGCTCCAGGCCCAGGTGGAGCAGGCCGGGGCGCAGGCGGCGGTGGCGGCCGGGGAGGTGGGGTTGGCCAGGGCCGCCGTGGAGCTGGCCCGGGCGGAGCTGGCTCGGCGGAGCATCCTGGCTCCGGTGGAGGGGGTGGTGCTCTCGGTGGGGATCACGGTGGGAAGTGTCCTGAGCGGCTTCCAGCCGGTGACCGTGGTGGAGCTGGCGCCGGCGGGCCCGCCCCGGGTCCTGGCGGAGATCGACGAGCTCTTCGCCCACCGGGTCCGGGTGGGGCAGGAGGCGTCCATCGTGGCCCCCGGCACCGGAGAGGTTGTGGCCCGGGGGAGCGTGGTCTTCGTAGCCCCGGGGCTCTCCCGGAAGTCGCTGCTGGATGACGCCGGGGGGAGCTTCGAGGACCGTCGAGTCCGGGAGGTCCATGTCCGGCTGGAGGAGGCGGGGCGCCTCCTCCCCGGGGCTCGTGTGGAGGTGAGGGTGGAGGTGGACCCATGAGGATCGGTGTGCTCTCGGACACCCACGGGCTCCTTCGCCCGGAGGTGCTTCCCCTCCTGGAGGGCTCGGAGTACATCCTCCACCTGGGCGATGTGGGGGACCCCACCATCCTGGAGCGACTGGGGGAGCTGGCGCCGGTCACGGCGGTGCGGGGGAATGTGGACAAGGGCCCTGGGCTCTCCACCCTCCCGCTGACCACGGTGGCCTCCCTGGGAGGAGCCCACCTCTACCTCATCCACATCCTGGCGGATCTGGATCTGGACCCGGGGGCCGCGGGGATGACCGCCGTCCTCTCCGGGCATACCCACCGTCCGGAGATCCGCCGGAGCGGGGACGGCGTGCTGTACCTGAACCCCGGGAGCTGCGGACCCCGGCGTTTCGATCTACCGGTGACGGTGGCCCGTCTGGATGTGGAGGATGGACGGGTGGAGGGGGAGATCCTCCCGGTCCTCCAGGCCAGGTAGGCCGCGGTGCTGGGAGCCACTATAGGCCCGGATCCAGGCGATTGCGGAGGCCTGGGTGAGTTGGGGCTAGCGGCCGTACACACCTCTCCGGTGCCAGGATGGTGGAAGGTTGACCGGAAGCTGGTGCAGCGGCTGTACCGGGTGGAGGCGCCGTCGCTGCGCCGGAAGAAGCCAAAGCGGCGCAGGCCCCGGGCCTGTCCTGAATTCTGTGTAAGTGGCCCGGGGATCACACTGGCACGCGTCCGGGGAAGACGAGTGCCAGGTGGTTCAGGGCAGTGGGCCAGTCGTGGATTGGAGTTGACCCCTCGCGGTGGACGGGTAACCGCTTGGGGATTCGAGCGGCGTGAGCGTGATCTCTCTCGAAGGAGAGAGGGGATTTCTGACCGAGGCTGGAGTGACGTCGATGGGGGTTGTACCAGCCTTCGATGAAGTCGAAGACCGCCATTCGGGCCTCGGCCTGGTTTCGGAAGTGGTGCTGCTCGATGAGTTCGCACTCCAGGGTGGCAAAGAAGCTCTCGCAGAGCGCGTTGTCGTAGGCATCCCCGACGGAGCCCATGGAGGGACGCACACCGGCATGCTTGCATCGGAGGCCGAAGGCAATGGAGGTGTATTGACACCCCTGATCCGAGTGCAGGATGACGCCATGGGGGCGCCGCTGTTCCACGGCCATGTCCAGGGCCTTGAGGACGAGTTCGGTCTTCAGGCGCGTCTGCATGGACCATCCCACCACCCTTCGGCTCCAGGCATCGACGACGACGTCGAGGTAGAGGAAGCCGGAGCCGGTGGGGACGTAGGTGATGTCGGCCACCCAGAGTCGGTTTGGCCCCTCGGCACTGAAGTCTCGTGCGACCAGGTGGAGGGTGTCCGGATTCCTGTGTAAATGGCCATGACGTAGACCTCTTGGCACTGAGGAGGTCGCCATGGCCAAGCAGGACGAGAAGCAGAGAGAGGTGGATGCGCTCCTGGACCAGCTGCTGGAAGGGCTGAGTCCGGAGGAGGTGATGGGTAGGGAGGGGCCGATGCAGGAGCTCCAGAAGCGCATCATGGAGCGGATGCTGAAGGGCGAGCTGACGGCCCACCTGGGTTAGGAGAAGCACGCTCCCGAGGGCCGGAACCGGCCGCCGACCGAAGGCTCGATGCCGGCGTCGGCCAGCCGCTCCGTGTAGCGAATGGAGAGGTACTGAACCCCCCGGTCGCTGTGGTGAATCAGGGCATCAGACGCGGCGTCCTGCCGCTCGCACAGAGCCTGCTCGAGGGCATCCAGGGCCAGGTCGCTCTTCAGCGAACTGGAAACCCGCCAGCCCACGATCCGCCGGGCATAGGCATCGATCACGAAGGCCACGTAGACGAAGCCCCGCCACGTAGCTACGTACGTCAGGTCCGACACCCAGAGCTGATTCGGTCGCTCTGCCGTGAAGTCCCGCTCCACCAAGTCCATCGGGCGAACCGCGCCTTCGTCCACCTCCGTAGTCCGCTTGAAGCCGCTCCCCCGAACCGCGCCCTGGAGTCCCAGTTCGCCCATCAGCCGCTCAACGGGCAGCGGGCGACCGCGATCCCTTCCCGGTTCAGCTGCTTCAAGACCTTTCGGGCTCCGTAGACCGACAGATTGCGATCCCAGATGCGCCGGATCTCCGTCTTCAGCTCCTCGTCCCGCTGCGCACGCAGGGACCGTCGGGAGGGATCCTCCCCGGCCGCCTTCCACTCGTAGTATGTGGACGGAGCAATCGGCAGCACTGCGCAGATCGGCTCGACTCCGTACACGCCCCGGTGGTCGTCGATGAAGTCCACCATCACTTCGGTCGGCGGTCGAGCTCCGCCGCTGCGAAATACGCTGAGGCCTTCCGCAGGATCTCGTTCGCTCGCCTCAGCTCCCGGACCTCACGCTCCAGTTCCTTCAGCCGCTGCCGGTCGTCCGTCGTCAGGCCCGTGCGACGGCCGCCGTCCCGCTCAGCCTGTCGCACCCACCGGCGCAGACTCTCGGCCGTGCATCCGATCTTCTCCGAGATCGAACGGATCGCCGCCCATTGCGACTCGTGGTCCGCAGCATGCTCCAGCACCATCCGAACCGCCCTCTCCCGCACATCCGGGGAGTATCGCCTTGATGTGTTCATGACCCCATCCTCTCAAACGCTGGGATCTCCGGCAATCCCGGGGCGGTTCACTTCGTCTGGACGGCCTCCGTCGAACACATCACCGACAAGATTGATCGTGGCAATAGGACTTTGGAGACACTAGATTAGGGAAGATGCGGAGGCTCGAGCGAATCGTGGGGCAGAGGTCGGTCCACAACTTGCGCGGCCAGAACCCGCGCCCTACATTAAGGCTGCGACCAACTCGTCTGATTCCCCCATCCCTACCATCGGCGATCTACTTGAGCCAAGAGGCCGCAACAGAGGCCTGTCCGGTGGGGGGTTGACACCTTGAGGGAGGGAAGTGCATGAGCTTCATCCTCGGCAAGGTGTCGCTCGGTCCCCATCCGCTCCCCCCAAGTGCTCGTCAACAGATAGACAGACTTCTGGCGGATGCCCCCGGCCGAACGTTCCGCTTTGATTCTCCCCATGCCGCAGTCCGTAAGGTGGATCTGGGGGTGTTCGAAGACGATGGCTTTGCCGCCGATGGTTCGAACGCCACCGTCATCGCAGGGCACCCTCTGATGCCTTCGCCACAGGGAATACAAGGGGCTTCGGCGGGGCGAGGGGCGACGACCCTCAACCGATCATCGCCGGCGGAACTCCAAGAACTGGCTACCAGTGCGAGGGGAACGTGGGCGGCTTGTCGGTTCGCCGAGTCTCCACGGGAACTCACTCTCATATCCGATCGCATCGGAGCCCGCCCTCTGTACTGGTGGACCGATGGGCACACGGCGCTCTTTGCCAGTACCATTCGTGCTGCATCGGGGATGTTCGACATGGATTTGAAGGTCGATGTGAGAGCGGTCGTGGAGGAGCTCATTCTGGGATATCCTCTCTCCGATCGAACTCACTTCTACGGCATCAAGAGGGTCGGTCCGGGCGAAATCGTCCGGATCTCTGCAAGGGGAGCGGTCGTCTGTCCCTACGCGCAATGGCCTCTCGATGGTGACGCCTCCGAGGACGTCGGCGCTCGAGCTCGAAGGACACTTGCCGCCCTGAGGACTGCGGTTGAGATTCGGGCACAGGGCAGGTCTGAGGCCATCACATTCCTGAGTGGTGGCATGGATTCCAGAGCCATCAACGCGCTGCTGCATGAGCAGGGCCTCCGTATTCATGCCTTCACGTTCAGTCCCGAAGATCGGTTGGACAACGTCCTCGCCCGCGCCTACGCTGAAGTGATCGACTGCCACCATGTGGTGCGATCGGACCTCGGATGGGTCAACCTCAACTTTGCTGACACGCTTAAACGCGCCTGGGCGGATGAAGGAACGCCCCCGACTCAGGCGCGCTTCGAGAGTCTGCTGCCAGCCTGGTCGGGGGATGGTGGAAGTGTCTGTGGAGGATGGGTGTACCTGACTGATACGATGGTCCGCGGCCTAAGGGAGGGGAGGCCCAGGGATGCCGTAGGGGAGTATCTCCGACGGTACGCCTCGTCGATTTCACCCCAGGACATCGTTGCTGAGGGACGCACCTGGCTCCGAACCGCTGTGACGGACTCGATTCTGGCAGAGCTTGCCCGGACCCCGGCACCCGACCCGGTTACGGCCTTCTTCCATTTCCTAGTCCGAAACGATCAGCGGCGCCACCTCGATCGGCATCACGAAAACATCCTCGAACACGGGGTGGAGTTCTGGCTGCCGTTCTTCGATACTGAGTTCCTGCTCCATTCCTTTGCGGCTCTGCCGGACGAGAATATCGGCCACGGATTCTACTCCCGCTGGTTCGAGTTGCTACCCGACCACTCCCGATCCGTTGCCTGGCAGACCTACCCCGGTCACCGACCCTGTCCCATTCCGCTCCCAGACAATCTGACGGACCAGTGGGCAGGGCTTTCCGCATCGGATCGCCAGGCTCGAGCCCGGCATTCAAGGAAGATGAGCCTTCGTGTGTTCAGGCCCCGGTTCCCTGTCGAAGTCTTCTCTCGAAAGAGATTTTTGCTTCGCTTTGTCGCGCACCATCTCCGTCTGCGAGATTCCGGTACCGCCTTTGACCAGCTTGACATGGTTTCTAGGTACCTTCGAGATGCTTCGGGTAGTGTTCTTCCCTGGGTCACTCCTGCACGTCAACTTGAGGGTGAGGACTGACCGCCAATTCCTCGTGGGGCCGTGGACCAAGGCAGTGGAGACCGGGCCGGTCCAACTTCCCAACTGGCCACCTCAGGCTTCCCTCCGTCCATCCAGTTCAGCGAGGAGCCGGAGGTCTTCTCAATCCGATGGCCGAGGGGCGGGAACCCCACGCGCTGAGAGTACCCTGACAAGACGCTCTATCTGGCCCCTCCGCGCCAGCGTAGAATGCTCGTCGAGTCGCGCAGGACGCTCACCGTCCGAGAAATCTCTCCACCTGCGAGCGAGGCGGTCAGCCGCATCTTCAACCGACTCGTCGTAGACCAGATCCGCACCTAATGGTAGCAGCAACTGTTCCATCGCGCTATTTCGGGCTACGAATGCCAGTAGCCAAGCTTCAAGCTGAGCATACTCATAGACCTTCGCTTGAACGTTGTACATGATCCCATCTGGTAGGCAGACCAGTACACTTGCCTCAGAGGCCGCCGTCAGTGCCTGTTGGCGCGACAGGAAGCCATCAATCCGGACGTAATCAGAGATGCCGGATGCCTCGGCGAGCTGTCTGGTGGGCGTGCCCTGGTACTCCTTGACGTTACCAATGAGCCGAATCTGAAGCTGCTCCGGCGAAAGACCGCACTCGTCGATCAGAAGACGAGCTGCTGAGAAGAGCAGCCGCGGGTCCCGCCGAAGATAGAGAGACCCGGCGTACAGGACGACAAACCGGTCTCGATGGGGGGAGTCTCGACGATCTTCTGGGTCACTTCCGTTGCGCACCACGAAGACTCTTCGTGCGACAGAAGGAAAGGCAGTACGCATGGCATCCGCCGCAGCGTCGGTATTCATAATGACGGCGCTTGCCGCCTTGACGACCTTGCGCTCATGCCAGCGTTGGACGTGCCAACCACCTACCCACCGTGCTGACGGCTTATGAACACGGTCCAGGGTCCAAGGATCCCGGTAGTCAGCAAGAAAGGGGATGCCATGCTCTCGCGCGACTCCTTCCCCAATCATTGCCGCCAGATGAGGAGGACCGGAGGTGATCACGGCGTCGTAAAGCTTCTCCCGGGCGAGCGCGCGGGCGGATTTCAGACCAGGCGACACCCACCTGCGCTCCTCCCTGAGGAGTGACCAGGCCCCTAGGGCACCACGAATAAGTGAAAGCGGCTGAGTCAGCGGAAGTGGCGGACCGGTGGTTGCAGGCCAATCGCTCTTTTCGTCGGATCCAACCGGAGGCGGGAGCCTTGGTGGAAGTGAAGCCCCCCCACCGGCAGGCTTCCTCTCCACCGGCGAATCGGGCCCAAGCGACCGCCGGAGCCGGAGGGAGAGGGAAAGGCGGAGCCTGACAAGACGGTTCACGAAGGTCAAGAGGGAGTCCTGGCGTGGCTCGACCTCATGGACGGTGATGCGTTCATGCAACGAGGGTCGACTTCGGGCGGCTACATCGGATGTCAGAGGGGAGGGCAGCGTGATGACGTCGATCTCGTAGCCCGCGGAGGCGAGTTCGGCGGACATACGCGTCCACCTCAGAGCCCCAACCGAACTGCTGGGGGCGAAGTAATAGGCGACCAGTAGAAGCCGCGGGGGACCGAGGTCAAGTGCAGGCTTCCCTGGTTTAAGCGGGTCGGTGCTCAAGGGGGATGGTCCTCGATTGCAATCAACGAAGGTTGGTGCGGGCAAGAGCATCGATGACCCGGGGCCCGGCACATCCGTCCCAACCGTCCGGGGAATGGCTGTGCCCTCGCCTGGGATTCTCGACGACCAGGGTGGGCAGGAGCTTCGGGTCCAGAACGAGAATATTGGTGCCCTCAGAGACGGTGACAGGACGCTCGGTATTGTCGCGCAGAGTGAAGCAGGGCACGCCGAGCGCAGTGGTTTCCTCCTGTAGGCCCCCGCTATCGGTAATCACACACCATGCAGTTCGCATGCTGTCCACCATTTCAAGGTAGGAAATCGGATCAAGTACCTCTACGAACTGGAAGGCAAGGCCCTGTCGTTGAAGCTGACTCCGAGTGCGGGGGTGCATGGAGAACAAGACGCGTCGATCCTTGGCGATCAGGTCGAGCACATGGACCAACAAGCGCATCCGAACCGGATCATCTACGTTTGAGGGACGGTGTAGGGTCACCATGACGTGAGATCCGTCCAGGTTCAGTCTGTCGACGAAGCCGGAAGCTTTGGCCATGTCAAGAGCAGCGTAGAGGGAATCGATCATGACGTTCCCCACGAATGCGATCTCCTCTTCAGGCTCTCCCTCTGCACGAAGGCGTGCCGATGCGTCGTGTGACGGCGTTAGTAGCAAAGAGGCGAGGCGATCAGTAACGATACGGTTGATCTCCTCGGGCATCGTTGTGTCGCCCGATCGGAGCCCCGCTTCAACGTGAGCCACTCGGATACCGCGTTTGGCAGCAACGAGTGCCGCGGCGACGGTGGAATTCACATCACCGTAGACCACCACCCAGTCAAAATCAGTACCCTGGATGATGTCGTCGAATCGCTCCATGATCCGGGCTGTCTGAACCGCATGGGATGCGGAGCCGACACCAAGGTTGATATCCGGCGGCGGCAGTTTCAAGTCCCGAAAGAACGTATCGGAAAGTGCTTCGTCATAGTGCTGACCGGTGTGGCAAACCACCTGTTCAACGCCTCGCTCCCCGCCAGCGCGATATACAGGCGCCAATTTCGGGAAGTTGGGTCGGGCTCCGACAACGTGGATGAGTTTCATAGGTCTTGGTGAGAAGGGAAGAGGCTGCTACCTATGGTCAGCACGGGGGTCCCCTAACCGAATGTGAAGTGGGGGGGGCGAACGCTACCAGCAGGGATCCCCTTCTACTGCTAAAGCACTCATGTAAGCCGAGGAGCCCCACTGCGAGCAACTCAGAGCAGACATCTTCCGCTAACCCCGGAGGAGGGCAAGACGGCGACTGGAGGTCCCCCTTGGAGGCTATGTCCAAGGTGCTGCGAGTACTGTCCATCCGTCCGCCCTGGAGTCGCGGGACCCCGGACGCAAACGTCATTGTTGCAATCCCGTGAAGCCTGTGGAGGAGAGGGCCGCCAGCGAAGCAGCATTCATATTGGGGGGGAAGCGGTATCGTCCGCAAGCGGGAGGGGGACAAGCACGTGGTTCGTGGGTGCCCGAAGCCGCCGGAGGAGGATTCGCATCCTCCGAACTCACTGGCCTCCTAAGGTGCCACGGAGGCCCGGAAGACGAAGGCCTTGGCGAAGGAGAGGGAGGCGGCGTGGGCGCGCGGTCCACTTACATTATCCGGGGCTGGGCGGACCGATGACGCTGCCTGTGCCGCCCCCATCAGCCGGTGGCACCCACCTCGCCTGGAGCCACCACCTCATCCGGGGTGGGGATGGAGTCGGTGCAGCGGAAGGAGTTGAGGATGGTCTCCAACTGGATCATGTACTGGTACTTGTCCTGTCCCGGGGCGTAGAGCCAGGCATCCACCAGGTAGAGGCGGTCCTGCCCCGGGCACTCCACCCCCCGCATGATCACCGGCCCTGCCACCGGCCACGACTCGTCGGGGGGGTTGGTCCACCCCGCCTGGAGCTGCACGATCTCCCGCTCTCCCAGACGCCCCCGGGAGAGTTCCGCCCGCTGCAGGTCCGTCACCTGCCGGTCCTGGTAGTACCCGTCCACCAGCTCCTGCCGCCAGGCTGCCAGCCACTCCTGGGAGTAGACCTCCTCATCGGGGATGGGGGAGATCCAGGTGACGGCGATCTGCCGGATGAGCTGGGAGGGGTCGGGGTTGTCGTTCCGGAAGAGCCACACCGAATCCTGCACATCCCAGTAGTAGACCCGGGGGAGGTCCAGGGTGAAGCCCCGGTTCCGCTCCAACTGCACCGTGAGGCTGTCATTCCGGCCGGAGGCGTACATCCGGCTCAACGAGATCTGGCGGTACTGCTCGTCCAGGATGTTCTGGAGGGAGTCCGCCAGGGGGCGGATGGTGGCCTCCCCAGCCGTGGGGGAAACCAACATGAGGTTCACCACCTGGCCCCGGGCCCACACGTCGAAGACCTGTACCAGGGCGGGAGGAGTCAGGTCGGCGTCTCCGCGCCGGGCCACCTGGATGGCCTCCTCCATCCAGGGATCCTCCGGCGAACCCACCAGGAGGACCTGCCGGAACTGACGGAGCACCGGCCAGTCGGCATCTACCGGATCCTTCCAGGTCATCCGGAAGGTCTCTTCGTCCCGGACGGTGAAGAAGGTGGGCTGGAGCTCCTCCTGGAGGATGTCCTGCACGGAGGTCCACCGCTCCTCCGGGGTGCCCACCACGATGGCATTGGGGTCCCCGTAGGCCTGTCTCTGGTCGCAGGCGGTGCCTGCAGCCAGCAGGACCAGGGCGACGGCGGGAAGGAGACGGTGCCGCATGGGGGGCCTCACAGGAGGATGGAGGACGTGGATTCCAGGAGGGGAAGTCTACCCACCTTCCAGGCGGCGGGACAGGAGCGACCCCGTACGGGCTCCTACCCCGTCGGCGGAAGCGGTTCCGCCGGGGCGCACCCGGAGGTGCCCCACGGGGGGAGCCGCCGCCTCCGTCGGCCGGGTGCCGGGGGCGGGGAGGGGCGGTGGGCCTTCAGGCGGCCTGCTGGAGCCCTGCAGGGGTGGGGGGCTCCGGCTTCCGGTACTCGAAGTGGCGCTTCAGCGTCAGGAAGTGCCGCTCGAAGAGGTTCCAGCTCAGGAGCGCCACCGCGTATGTGACCAGGATGGACCCCACGATGAGAAGCAGCTGCGCCGGGATCTGCGAGCCCAGCAGGACCGGGAGGTCTCCTCCGGGGAAGACCCGGTCGATGAGCACGTTCCGGAGGGGAATGTGGAGGAGGTAGAGGGCGTAGGAGTACTTCCCCAGCTTCCTCAGCGTGCTGTTCATGAGGAGCGATCCCTGGTTCACCCCCGGGAGGATGGCGTACCCCACCAGGGCCAGGGAGAGGAGGTCCACGGCGGGGTAGCCCAGGAGTTGCACGTGGAGTTGAAGCGGCGGGAGGAGGCCGTCGCCAGGGGCCAGGATGGGGGTGAGACCGCAGGTGACCACAAGGAGTGCCAGCCCCCCCCACGCCATCCGGGGAAGGTTCGCCTGGAGCTTCTCCACCCACCCGGGGCTCCGGACCATCACCGAGAGGAGCCCACCCAGCGCCAGCGCATCCATCCGGGCCGGGAGGAGGGCGTATCCCGCCACCCCATGCCCCAGCCCCAGGTGGAGCCCCAGCCGGGTGAACCAGGCCAGGGCGATGGCCCAGAGGCAGATCTTCACCAGCGTCCGGCGGTCGGCCAGGAAGACCACCAGGGGCCAGATGAAGTAGAACTGCTCCTCGATGGCCAGCGACCAGAGGTGGGTGGTGTGCCCCGGTACCCCCTCCCAGCCGTTGAAGGCGAAGAGGAAGTTGGACATGTAGCCCAGCGTCCAGAGCCGGGGTCCCAGCGGCTCAGGGGTGGAGGGGCTCAGGAGGGGCCAGATCCAGAAGATGAAGATCAGGAAGGCGTAGTAGAGCGGGAAGATCCGCAGCGCCCTCCGCATGTAGAAGGTCCGGAAGTAGGCGTCGCCGGACTTCGCGTCGATGAGGATCCCGGTGATGAGGAACCCGGAGAGGACGAAGAACAGGTCCACCCCCACCCACCCGAAGCTGGCCCCCAGGGAGAAGAGCTGTTCGGCCCCGGTCACCGGATTGAGGATGGTGAAGTGGAGGATCATCACCACCAGCACCGCCACCCCCCGCACACCGTCCAGCGCCGGCATATGGGTGGGTCGCATGGGTGCGGAGAGTTCCTGGGTGGGACCGTTCATCAGGGGGCCATGGTCTCTGGAAGGCGTGTGTGCCGTGCGGAGGCGCCGGGGAACCCCTGTCATGTTCGGTGCCACGAGGTCGAGGCCTACCGGAGACCTCCCGGCGGGGGGGGATCCGTGGGTCCCTCGGGAGGCGGCTGCTTGTGGAGCAACAACTTGCGGGGGGTCCTCCGGGGCGGCGGGGTCCCCCGGGGGCCGAAGGGGGATCCGGCACGATGTGTCCGGTGTCGCGCACCTGCTGCAGCACCGACTCGCCGGTCCGCCGCCGCGTCGCCCCGGGAGATCCCCCCCGGGGCCCGCACCGGAGGCGCCTCAACGGGGGTCGGTCCCCTCTTCCGGGGGCCACCATCCAAGCCGCTCCCGGTCCATCCGGCCCCGATGATCGAACTCCACCCCCTCCCCCTCCAGGATGGCCCGCTGCCTGGCCGAGATGTGGTCCAGGGCGGGGCTGCTGATCTCTCCGTTCCGGTTCAACACCCGCCACCAGGGGACATCCGTGTCGTCGGGGAGTCCGGCCAGCGCCCGCCCCACCCCCCTGGCGGCCCTGGGGTGCCCCAGCGCTGCCGCCACATCGCCGTAGCTCATGACCCGCCCCCGGGGGATCAGCCGCACCAGCGCATGGACCCGGGTGGGAAACGATTCCGACGGTGCGGGAGGCCGGTTGGCCGGGGGCATGGAGGGCTCCGCAGGAAGGGGGACGGAGGAACGAGTCCGGTGACTACGAGGATCCCGGAAGGTGCACCGGAGGGGCCCCTCCGGAACAGGCGGGACAAAACCACCTGCAAGGGTCCTTGACAGATGCAACGGCCTGTTTAGGTTGGCGCGATGGCGTGATCTGGCACCGCGGGGGTGGCGCCGGACGTTTCCTCAGAGCCCTGGAGGCATTCCCATGGAGGACGGCTGGGTCCAGCTCGATGCCGAAGAGCTGCGGCTGGGGGTCGGCGGAGTCGTCGCTCTCGACGACGACGAGGACCTCGACGGTGATGACTGGGACGAGGACGATGACTGGGACGACGACGACGACGACCTCGATGAGGATGAGGACGACGACGACGATTCGGATGATGACGAGGACTGGGAGGACTGGAGCGAGGACGACGACGACGAGCCCTTCGGACGCAAGAAGGGGCCTGGTCCCGTCCTCTGGGATTGATGGCAGCAGGGGGGCGGGCTTCCCCCTGTAGCTCCAGGAGGTGGAAGGCGAGAGGGCCGTCACGCTCAGCGTGACGGCCCTCTCTTTTCCCCGGGTGCCCCTGTCAGGGGACGACTCTCCCTACTTCTCGATGGGGGCCCGCACCAGGTTCCCCCACTCGGTCCAGGACCCGTCGTAGTTTCGCACCTTCTCGAACCCCAGCAGGTAGGTCAGGACGAACCAGGTGTGGGAGGACCGCTCGCCGATGCGGCAGTAGGCCACCACCTCCTGGTCCGGATCGAGCCCCTGCTCCTCCTGGTAGATGCTACGGAGGCGGTCCGCCGGGAGGAAGGTGTGGGTGGCGGGGTCCACGGCCTTCGCCCAGGGCACATTCCGGGCGCCGGGGATGTGCCCCCCCCGTAGGGCCCCCTCATTGGGGTAGTCCGGCATGTGCATCCGGGTGCCGGAGTACTCCTCCGGGCTCCGGACGTCCACCATCTGCCCCTGTCGCTTCATGTGGTCCAGCACCTCGTGCCGGAAGGCCCGGATGGCGTCGTCCTTCCGCTCCCCCACGATGACCGTCCCCGGGGCCACGGTGGGGACATCCTCGGTCATCTCCCGCCCCTCCTGCTCCCAGCGGGCCCGGCCGCCGTCCATGATCCTCAGGTTCTCGATCCCGAACAGCCGGAACACCCAGAAGGCGTAGGTGGCCCACCAGTTGTTCTTGTCCCCGTAGAAGACCACGGTGGTGTCCGGGTGGATCCCCAGCCGGTGCATCAGCGCCTGGAACTCCGCCTTCTCCAGGTAGTCCCGGGTGAGGGGGTCGTTCAGGTCGTCCACCCAGTCCAGCTTCAGGGCACCGGGGATGTGCCCGGTGGAGTAGAGGAGCATGTCCTCGTTGGACTCCAGCAGGCGGACCTTCGGGTCATCCAGGTGGTGGGCCACCCAGTCGGTGGAGACCAGCACCTCGGGGTGGGCGTAGCCGCGGTCGGGGATCGGGGGGGCGGAGGGTGCGTCGGAAGCCATGGTGCGCTCGTCCGGATCGGGAGGGGGGTGTGAAGGCCCTGATTCTACGGCTTTCGCAGTGGGTCCTGCAACGCCGAGGACCCGTCTCCATGACCCATCAGGGGGGTGCCGGTTCCCGATGACGGCCCGGGGACCCGGACCCCCGCTCCCCCGGGGATGGCGTGGGGCCCCGGAGCCGGTGATCATGGATCCGGCTCTCCCCTGCTTCCCCTCCAGCTCCCCCACACCATGTCCACAGCCATCCTCTTCCTGGGCGACTCGTACACGATCGGCGAGGGGGTGCCGGAGGCGGAGCGGTGGCCGTCGCACCTCCTGGAACTGCTGACCGGGGCGGGGCGGCCTCTTCCGGAGGGGGTGGTGGTGGCCCGCACAGCCTGGACGGCGGAGGAGCTACGGGAGGGGCTCGAAGCGCGGCGGGACGAGCTCGAGGCCCGGGCTCCGTACCCGCTGGTGACGCTCATGGTGGGGGTGAACGACCAGTATCGGGGGGGCGCGCCGGCGGCCTTCCGGCCCTCGTATCGCCGCGTGCTGGAGGAGGCGGTGGCCCTTGCCGGTGGAGACCCCCGGCGGGTGCTGGTCCCCTCCATTCCGGACTGGGGGGTCACCCCCTTCGCCGGGGAGCGCGACCGGGGAGCCATCGCTGGCGGAATCGACGTCTTCAACACCGTGGTCCGGGAGGAGGTGGAGCGGATGGGGGCACGCTTCGTGGACATCACGCCGCTGTCCCGGCAGAGGGGGGCGGCCCCCGCCTTCCTGGCGGAGGATGGACTCCATTATTCCGGGGCCATGTACCGGCTCTGGGCCGCCCGTCTCCTTCCGGCGGCCCGGGAGATCCTGGGGGGGTAGCCCCGGCGTTCCGCCTGTTTCCACCTGGGCTTCCGGCACATTCCGTTGCAGGATCGTGGCGCAATTCCCACGTCGCCCGTACCCCTGGGGGGTGGACCTCACCGTGGGATGTGGGCACCTTGAGGGTTGTACTTCTTCAATTGGACGTGATGCCCGGCCGCTGCGGCCGGGATCTTCTCCACCCCCAGCGGCGGGCCCACAACGCCCCGTCCGCGCCGTCGCCGTTGTGCGGGGAGACCCGCACGTTCCGGGGGAACCCGTACGATCCGGGGAGATCCGGATCATCCGGGCGTGCCCCGGAGCCGGCCCCCCCGGGGCCGGCCCCCGTCTCGACCCCACGCCGGTTCGCCGGTGCGGCGGCGGTCGAATCCGGAGGATCCCACCGTTTCCATGTACCTGCTCGCCACCGACCTCGACGGCACCTTCCTGGGAGGCCGTCAGGCCGACCGCCTCGCCCTGTACCGCATCCTGCGCGCCCGTCCCGACATCCGCCTGGCCTTCGTCACGGGACGGGGCGTGGAAACCGTCCTCCCCCTCCTCTCCGACCCGCTGATCCCCGATCCCGAGATCATCATCTCGGATGTGGGGGCCACCGTGGTGCGGGGGGATACCCTGGAACCCGTCCAGCCGCTACAGGGGGAGATCGACGCCCGTTGGCCTGGCGACCGGGAGATCCTGGGGCTGCTGGAAGGGGTGGCGGGGCTCATGCGCCAGCCGGTGCCCCAGGAGCGGCGCTGCTCCTTCTACGCCGAGGAGGAGGAGGTCATCCTGGAGGTGCGGGACCGTCTGAAGGAACACCCCCTGGATGTGCTCCACTCGGCGGGGAAGTATCTGGACGTTCTCCCCGGCGGGGTGAACAAGGGCTCCACGCTCCGGGGACTGCTTCCCATCCTGGGGCTGGAAGATCCCCAGGTGATGGTGGCCGGCGACACCCTGAACGACCTGGCCCTCTTCACCTGTGGGCTCCGGGGGGTGGTGGTGGGGGGCGCGGAGGAGTTCCTCATCCGTCAGACCACCGGACTCCCCCGGATCCACCACGCCACCCGTCGCGGGGCCGGCGGGATCCTGGAGGCGCTGCAGGCGCAGGAGGTGGTCACCGCCGGCGAGGAGGAGGAGGCGGTGGCCCGCCGGGGGCAGGCGCAGCTCGTGATGGTCTACCACCGGCTCCCCTACGAGGAGATCCAGGAGGAGGGGGAGCTGAAGCGGCGGAACCACACCAGCCCCAACGGAATCATCCCCACGCTGCTGGGCTTCTTCCGGGAGGGGCGCCCCGGGGCGTGGGTGGCCTGGTCCGAGCAGGACCGCCGGAAGCCGGACCGCTTCGAGACCCACACCCTGGTGGACGAGGAGGAGTACCCCAACCTGGTGGCGTCCCGGATCGCCCTCACACGGAAGGATGTGGACCTCTTCTACCGGGTCTTCTCGAAAGAGGCCTTCTGGCCCGTGATCTTCTCCTTTGTGGACCGGGCCGTCTTCCGGGAGGACCACTGGCAGCACTACCTGGAGATCAACCGGATCTTCGCCGAGCGAGCCGCCGCCGAGGCCGACGAAGGGGCGCTGGTCTGGATCCACGACTACAACCTCTGGATGGTACCGGCCTTCCTCCGGCAGCTCCGCCCCGACCTGCGGATCGCCTTCTTCCACCACACCTCCTTTCCCCACCCGGACGTGTTCAACGTGATCCCCTGGCGCCGGGAGCTGGTGGGGAGCCTCCTGCAGTGCGACTACGTGGGATTCCACATCCCCCGCTACGTGGAGAATTTCGTCGACGTGGTGCGGGCCCACTCGCCGGTGGAGGTGCTGGAGCGGGAGGCCTCGGCCCCCCGGTTCCTCACCTGGGGGTGCGCCCTGGGGGTGGAGAGCTCCGCCACCCGCATCCGGGCCGGGGACCGGGAGCTGGGGGTGGGGGCGCACCCGGTGGGGATCGACGTGCAGCGCATCGAGGAGATCCTGGACCGGCCGGGCATCCAGGACCGCATCGCGCAGCTCCGGGAGGAGATGGGGCACCGGAAGGCCATCCTCTCGGTGGAGCGTTTGGACTACGTGAAGGGGCCGCTGGAGAAGCTTCACGCCTATGAGCGATTCCTGGAGGAACATCCGGAGCTCCACGGGGAGGTGGTGCTCATCTCCGTCGCGACGCCGCCCGCCCGTGGCATGGAGATCTACCGGGAGGTGCAGCAGCGGGTGGAGGAGGCGGTGGGGCGGATCAACGGCCGCTTCTCGCGGCTGGACTGGACCCCCATCCGCTACCTCTTCCGCGCGCTCCCCTTCGAGGAGGTGCTGGCGCTCTACGCGGTTGCGGATGTGGGGTGGATCACCCCGCTCCGGGACGGGCTGAACCTGGTGGCCAAGGAGTACGTGGCCGTGCGTGACCACCTGGATGCTCCGGGGGTGCTGGTGCTGTCGGACTTCGCCGGTGCCGCGGCGGAGCTCCAGGGGGCGCTCCTCACCAACCCGTACGACCCCCGGGAGATGGCGGAGACGCTCTTCCGGGCCCTCACCATGCTGAACCCCGAGCGGGTGGCCCGGATGGCCCGGCTGGCCTCCATCGTCCGGGAGTACGATGTGAACGCCTGGGGGGATGCCTTCCTCGAGGCTGCGGGGGGAGCGGCGGCAGCCGGAGGGAGTGGGGACACCGGCGGGTCGGGGGCCCCCGGCAACGGGAGTCCCGAACCCATGTCCGGGCGTGCCCATCGGGAGGTCACGGCGGACGTCTCCTGACCGGTGGTGGCCCTCCGCCCCCTGGACTGGGGGATCATCGGGCTGTATCTGCTCTTCGCCCTGGGGGTGGGCTTCCGCATGCGGGAGCGTGCGGGCACGGGGAGCCGGAGCTACTTCCTGGCGGACCGGACCCTCCCCTGGTGGTGGGCGGGGGTGAGCATCGCCGCCACCACCTTCGCCGCCGACACGCCGCTGGCGGTGACGGGGATCGTGGCGGGGCGGGGGCTTTCCGGGAACTGGATGTGGCTGTCCTGGATGGCGGTGCACGCCTCGATCGCGGTGGTCTTCGCCCGGCTCTGGTGGCGCACCGGGGTGGTCACCGAAGCCCAGATGATCCAGCTCCGGTATTCCGGCCGCCCCGCCTCCTGGCTCCGCTCCCTCCGGGCCGGCCTCTTCGGGGTGGTCTACAACGCCATCATCCTGGGGTGGGTGCTCCGGGCCATGGGGAAGATCGTCCAGCCCTGGGTGGACTGGGCGTCGTGGACCCCCGGACTGGTGGCGCTGCTGTCCCCCGTATGGCCGGCGGCGGCGCCCATCGGAGGGGTGGAGGAGGGGATCACCGTCATCGCCCTGGTGGCGCTGGTGACCCTCTATTCGTCCATGGGAGGGATCCGGGGGGTCATCCTCACCGACCTGGTGCAGTTCACCCTGGGGCTTGCGGGGAGTATCTGGCTTGGGGTGGCGGCGTGGAGTGCCGTGGGAGGGCGGGCCGGACTGGGGGAGGGGCTGGTCCGGCTCTACGGCGTGGACCACGGGCTGCTGGACCTCTTTCCCACCGTGGGGGAGGGTTGGCTGGGGGCGCTGGGGCTGGGGGCCTTCAGCTTCGGGGCGTACCTCCTGGTGCAGTCGTATGCCAACGTCCCCTCGGATGGGGGTGGGTACCTGCAGCAGCGGCTGAACAGCTGCCGCACCGAGGACGATGCCCCCCGGGCGGCGCTCCTCTTCCTGGGAATACAGTACCTGGTGCGGGTTTGGCCCTGGTTCGCGGTGGCGCTGGCGGCGCTGGTGCTGATCCCCCTGGGGCAGGAGGGGACGGTCTTCAACGGGGCGGCCGCCGCCGTGGCCGATGACCGGGAGCTGGCCTACCCCGTCCTCATGGGGCTCCTCCTCCCCGCAGGGGTGCTGGGGCTCCTCATCACCAGCCTTCTGGCTGCCTTCATGAGCACCCTGGACACCCACTTCAACTGGGGGTCGTCGTACATGGTGAACGACGTCTGGCTCCGCCTCCGCCCCGATGCCACCGCCGCCTCGCAGGTGCGGGTGGCCCGCTTGGCCGTGGTGGGGTTCGCGGTGCTGGCCGTGGCCGTGAGCTTCCAGATCGACACCATCGAACAGGCCTGGAGCTGGGTGGCCTTCATCGGGGCGTCGCTGGGGGTGCCCACGGCGCTCCGGTGGGTGTGGTGGCGGGTCAATGCCTGGGGGGAGCTGGGGGCGGTGGCGGCGGGGCTGGGCGGCGGGCTCCTGGTGGTGACGCTGACCCCGTGGCCCTACGAGGTGCAACTCCTGGTCACAGGAGGGTGCAGCCTGGTGGGGATGATCCTGGGGATGTCGCTGGGGCCTGCCGCGGATGCTGGGACGCTGGAGGGCTTCGTCCGGCAGGTGAGGCCCCCGGGGTTCTGGCCCGGGCGGTCGCCGGGGGAGGCGTTGCGGCAACTGGCGGGGAAGGTGGGGGGGGTGGCCGTGGTGGTGATCGGGGTGGTGGTGGCGCTGCAGGCGGGGG
>Ga0076930_100525_pt1 | contig 34896 bp, 32 predicted proteins | sample HotLakConsoUCCRE_FD_71149 | JGI IMG/M metagenome (GOLD analysis project Ga0076930, IMG submission 71149) | Hypersaline microbial mat communities from Hot Lake, Washington, USA - Hot Lake Consortium UCC-RE (version 3) (version 3) ...
CGAGGTGGGCAAGACAGGTTTGATGGGCCTCGCCATGTCCCTGTTGCGCCGAATAGCGATCGGAACACCAGACCTGCGGACGATGGCCGTCCATCAAATCCCGCACCACCACGGCGCCGCGGGTTGTGGCGGCGCGATGGACAACCGCTTCGCTTGAGCGAAACACCCATTGGTATGCGTTGCTGCCCTCAATGCGAACGCCGGTCTCGTCGGAGGCCACGCTTTGGGCCCGGTGCAGGGCGGCGATGGCCGCGTCGCGCTCGGGCGCGAAGGCCGCCTGCGAACGCCGAAGCATATTCATCAGGCCGCCCTGGCTGATCGTCAGCTCGAAGAGATCCGCGAAGGCTCCTTGCAGGCGTTCGTAGGACAAGGCCTGGAACGTCTTCAGATAGGTTGCCACTGCATGAATGCGCGGCCCGAAAGGAGTGCCCTTCGCCGCCGCCGGCACTGGAGCAACCACCAGCGTCCCACAGGAAGGGCACCGCACCGAAAGCCGGCGGTGCCGTTCGACAACGGGGCGGATTGCGGGAAGATCAATCGTCTCAAACTCGCTGACGGTTTCAGCGGGAAGATCGCTCGACAAGCTGGCTCGGCAGCAAGGGCATTGGTCGGGATGGTGATCGACGACACGATCAAAATCCTCGCTCAGGGAACGGCTGTGACCTTCGTGTCCCGGCTTCGCACCGCCGGGCTTCGCCTTGTCGCTTCGCTCCTTGCGATCCGTGGAGGGCGGCTTCGACGACGTCCGCGACGTCTTCTCCGGCCGCTGCAACCGAAGCACCAGGTCGATCAGTTCGTCCTTTGAAAGCCGCTGCAAATCACCACGATCCATGCCGCCATGGATTCAGGCTTCTTGCCCGATGGCAAGGGGGGGTGGGCAATTACCATCCGGCAAAGCCTCCTCGGCATATTGTTCGACAAAGGCGTCGGCCTCGGCCCGAAGTGCGGCGGCCAGCATCCGGCGGGCGCCGTCACGGGCAATCTCGGTCAGTGGATCCGCGACAGATCCGGGCTGGTGCAGCGGGGTGATCGTGGTATCATCATTCATAGGCGTAACGTTCCTTTTGGAAGTGCTGGCAGGCTTCAGCACCCGCCACGATACGCCGCCCCCTCAAGCCTCGTCACCCACATTCGGCCATAGCTCGCGCGATAACGCCACGTCTCTCTTGGGATCATGCGCCACGCCGTGCATCGCCAGTCGCGGCTGAACTTCGGCCGCACCCGCACGGAAGGGTGTTTCTGCCGCCAGGCTTGGCATGATCAAGGTGGACGAAGGGGGTATCCATCCCATCGCCTCTCAATGCAAATCAACACGGAAACACGTGCTCGCGTGGAAATCGCCGGTCATCAGCGCAAAGACCGAATTCGACGAAGGAAGCATTACCAAAGAGCCTTGCCCCCTAACGCAACCTCGACTTGGCCCAGCGGCGAAGTTGAATTTCGTCAGTTTCGAGATAGGCCATAAGCCTTGTGCTCAATTTCACGCTCGGATAGAGCGATTTCTCAGTGAGGCTTTATAGGGAAAATTTAATGATTGCATCCGGCGATTCTGGCTGGTCTGACCGTATGCTGCTGCAGGTCGCAGCCGGATTGATCGTGTGCACCCCGATCCTGATGATCGCGGCGCGCGAGATTCCGGCGACGATTCTCGTCATCGTATCCCTTTCGCTCATCGTAGTTGCCGTTCGCACAGGAAATACCCGCGCTATCTTAGATGATCTCGGTTACGGCATGCGGATGCCCGGCGGGCTTATCATCATTGGGCTCGTCGGTCTCATGATCGTATCGCTGACATGGGCTCCGCTAACAGAACGCGCAGCGAGCCATCTGTTGCATTTCACAGGCGCAATCGTGCTTGCCGCCATATCAATCGCAACGACGATACGGTTTCGCATGCACTTCGATAGCTTGGTCGTAGCTCTCGCTCTCTTCATAGCGGCGGGTTTGCTGGCGATCGATATTCTGCTGGCAGGCGCCCTTCGAGAGGCGCTGTTCCTGTCCACGGATGTTTTCCGACTCAACCGGGCCACCGTCGCGATCACGCTTTTCCTTCCCCTGGCAACAGCCTTGCTGGCGGGAGAGCGCCGTTTCTTTCTTCTGGGCGTCCTCTGGGTTTCGGCAATCGCGGCAGTGCTTCTGTCAATCAGCTATTCCGCCAAGCTTGCCTTCATCGTGATCGTGCTGGCCTTGCCGATATCCATTGCCCTGCCGCGTATCGTACACCGCCTGACGATGGCCACCCTCCCGCTCACCGTTCTCGCGATGCCCTGGATCGCATCGATCGCCAACAGCCTCATTCCCACCCGGATTCATGAAGCGGTCGGTTACGGCAGTCTGACGATCCGCGGCGAAATCTGGCAAGAGACCGTGCCCTTCATCTGGCAGAAGCCGGTTTTCGGATGGGGCGTCGAGGCCTCGCACGCGCTTCCGCACCTCCCGGAGGCGGCACATCTCACACAGGTGCAGCGCGATCTGCTGAGTTGGGGCCACACCCACAACGCGCCTTTGCAGATCTGGCTGGAACTCGGTGCGGTCGGCGCGGCCCTGACTGCGGCTGCCTTGTATTTCGGGATTCGCGCCCTGCGTAACCTGCCCCCGCCCCTGCTGCCCCATGCCACGACGACCGTTATCGCTGCTTTCGCGATAGCCTGTGTCAGCCACGGGGCCTGGCAGGCCTGGTGGTGGGCTCTTCTCGGCTTGATCGCCACGGCCTATGCGATGGCGATCGCCGCGCATTTCCCTGAAGTCTTGCGCCGCGCCGGCGAGCCGGACGGGAACGTAACAGCATGATGGAATACAGGACCGGACCAGATCATCTCGGCGCTGGCAGCTTTGCGTAAGCGGTGCTATGCGACGGGGCCTGCCGCTGATCGGCATGCCATCGCGTCACAGCCCCTTTCATAATTGCCCGCGACACCCATGCCAGCAATCCTACCCGTCTCCACCCTGCTGATCGCCTTCCTGCTCGCGGTGATTCTCATCAAGGTGAGCATGCCGTTGTTGCAGCGCTATGCGCTGGCGCGGCCGAATGGGCGTTCGAGTCATCGCACTCCCACGCCCCAGGGAGGTGGTATCGCGGTGGTGGCGGGGGCGCTGGCGACCGCTTTCGGCGCTGCGACCCTTCTCGATGTGATGCCGGGCATGGTCGCCGCACTCTCGCTCGCGAGCGGGACGCTCCTCCTCGCCTTCATCGGGGCCTGGGATGATATCCGCCCGATGCCGGCTCTCCCGCGCCTTGCCCTGCAGGCCGCCTGCGTCGCGCTGCTCATCGGCTTCGCGCCGGCTGGGGCGGGTCTGTTTCCCGAAGACTGGGCGCCGGGGCTCGGTTTCGCGATCGCCCTTCTGGCCGGGCTCTGGTTCGTCAATCTGGTGAATTTCATGGACGGGCTGGACTGGATCACCGTGGCCGAGATGGTCCCGGTCACAGCCGCGCTCGCCCTGTTCGGCTGGCTCGGTTTCCTCGATCCCTTCGCAACCCTGCTCGCGGCGGCGCTGTGCGGGGCGCTCTGCGGGTTCGCCATGTTCAACAAGCCCGTCGCGCGGCTGTTTCTCGGCGATGTCGGCTCGCTGCCGATCGGACTGATGGTGGCGTGGCTGCTCTATCTGCTGGCGACGAACGGCCATGTCGCCGCTGCGATCCTGCTGCCGCTGTATTTCTGCGCCGATGCCACGATCACCCTGATCCGCCGTGCGCTACGCCGCGAGCGTCTGTTCGAGGCCCATCGCAGCCATTTCTACCAGCGCGCTACCGATCACGGCTTCACCGCGATGCAGGTGGCCGGCCATGTTCTCGTCGTGAACCTCGGCCTGATCCTGCTTGCAAGCGTGACACTCATCCTGCCGCATCCGACGATGCAGATTCTCGTCGTCGCGATCGGGCTCGGTGGGGTTGCGGCATTGCTGATGCGATTCTCAAGGTCGCGTGTTTCGCGCAAGCAAAGCCTGCTTCGATAAGCCCCTAGCAAAGGAACGTGGAGCGGGCGATCGGGATCGAACCGACGACATTCAGCTTGGGAAGCTGACGTTCTACCACTGAACTACGCCCGCGCTGTGCTACTCATAGCGCCGGGTGCCGGGCCTGTGCAAGCGGTTTTCGGCATTGCGTGTGACGATCCGATCCGGCCCCTATTCGGCGAGAACGAACTCGCCCGCGCGCGGTTGGCGGCAACCGGGCTTGCGCGTCTTCCATGCCGGCGATCCAGCGCCCGGTGTAATTCTGCGCCGAGAGTGGTTTGGCACGCCGGGCAAAGGCCGCGACACCGCCGCAGCCGGCATGGCCGAGCACGACGATATGCCCCACGGCCAGCTCCAGCACCGCATATTCGAGTGCCGCCGCGACGCTGGCATCGCTGATCGGCGAATCGCTGCGTGGTACGAGGTTGGCGATGTTGCGGCAGACGAAGAGTTGGCCGGGCTCGGCATCAAAGATCGTCTCCGGCGCCATGCGTGAATCGCAGCAGCCGATCACCATGGTCTGCGGCTGCTGCACGCGCGCCTGCGCGGCGAATCGCACGCGTTGCGACCCGGATGCCTTTTCGCGATAGGCGCGATAGCCCTGCATCAGACGCTGCGGCAGCATGGCATCTCCGCTGGTTCCTGAAGCGCACGCCATGCCTGCCTCCCCGGCGGGGACGGAATGAGGGTGGGGAGAAGCGCTCGCGTCATCCTTCATCTCCGCCCATCTCCCCGGCTTTGGAGAGAATGATGACGTGTACGCCTTCGCGCGGGGTGTCATACGGACTCGAAGCGGGTTTGCCCGTATTGCACATCGAGAGCATGCGAAATACCAGCCCGCCATTGGTCGAAGTTGTGGCGCAAAAACAGGGGGTGCGGTGACCGCCTTCAGGCGTGCAGCACGCGCCCGTCATGGCCGGCGATGGTGACGGTGCGAATCTCGCCAGAAGCGACCGGGGCGGCAAAGTGTACCGGCGTGAAGCCCTCGGTGCGCCCGGTATCGGCGGTTTCGGTCAGGACGTTACGGGTCTTGCCGATCTCGCGCTCAAGATGGCGCAACAGCGCTTCCTCGCCCTTGGCGCGCAACCTTGCGGCGCGCTCCTTGACCAGCTTGCGATCAACCTGTGGCATGCGCGCGGCCGGCGTGCCGGGGCGGGGCGAGAAGGGGAAGACGTGCAGATGCGTGAGGCCGCACGCATCGACGAGCGCGAGGGAATTTGCAAACATTGCCTCGGTTTCGGTCGGAAAGCCCGCGATGATGTCGGCGCCGAAGACGAGATCGGGACGCAGCCGTCGCGCTTCCTCGCAGAAGCGGATAGCGTCATCGCGCAGGTGCCGGCGCTTCATGCGCTTGAGGATCATGTCGTCGCCGGCCTGGAGCGAGAGATGCAGATGCGGCATCAGCCGCTCCTCCTCGGCCAGCGCACGCATCAGGTCCTCATCCGCCTCGACGGAATCGATCGAGGAAATGCGCAACCGCTCGAGCTCGGGTACATGCCGCAGGATGGCGCGCACGAGCGTGCCGAAACGCGGCTCGCCGGGCAGATCCTTGCCATAGCTGGTGATGTCGACACCGGTGAGCACCGCCTCGCGGGTGCCGTTTTCGACAAGTGTGCGGATCTGCTCGACAACGACGCCCATCGGGACCGAGCGGGAATTGCCGCGCCCATAGGGGATGATGCAGAAGGTGCAGCGATGGTCGCAGCCGTTCTGCACCTGGACGAAGGCGCGGGTGCGCCCCGTCATCCCATCGATCAGATGCGCGGCGGTCTCGCGCACGGCCGTGATGTCGTCAACGATGACCTTCTCGCTCTCGCCGATGCCGAAAGCCTGCAGCTTCTGCCAGGTCCCGGGCTGCATCTTTTCGTGATTGCCCACGACCTGCGCCACTTCCGGCATGGCGGCGAAGGTCCCGGGCTCGACTTGCGCGGCGCAACCGGTGACGATGATGCGCGCGCCCGGGCGCGCGCGGGCGATGCGGCGAATGCTCTGGCGGGCCTGGCGCGTGGCTTCCGCCGTGACCGCGCAGGTATTGACAATGACGGCGTCCTCAAGCCCGGCCTCGCGGGCCTGGCGTTCCATGGCCTCTGACTCGTAGGTGTTGAGCCGGCAACCGAATGTGACCAGATCAATGCTCATGCGTGGTTATCCCGGATCCTGCGCTGCCAGATAGCCGGCACATGATCCTGTGATCCTTTCGTCTTGCCATCCTGCGGACCTGCCCACATGTGTGCGGACTCGCGCATTCAGGCGGCGCCGGTGAAGATATCCGCCGGAAACCGGTCTTCCCATTCCATCTCCACCGGCCCGGTCATCAGCACGTGGGAATCGCTTTCCCGCCAGACAATGTCAAGATCACCACCCGGCAGGCTGACCGTCGCCTCGCGCCCGGTAAACTTGCGTCGGGCAGCCGCGACCAGCGTCGCGCAGGCTGCGGAGCCGCAGGCCTGCGTCAGCCCCGCGCCGCGCTCCCAGACCTTCAGGCGGATGCGACTTGGCGAGATCACCTGGGCGAGCGAGATATTGGCGCGGTCGGGAAAGATCGGGTGGTTTTCCAGCAACGGCCCGAATCGGGCGAGATCATGCGCATCGAGATCATCGACGAAGAAGACCGCATGCGGATTGCCCATATTCACCGCCGATGGCGAGTGCAGCACCGGGGCATCAATCGGCCCGGCCTGCAATTCGATATAGCGGGTATCGGGAAAGGGATCACGCAGGGGAATGTCCTGCCAGTCGAATTTCGGCGCGCCCATATCCACGGTAAACGTCGTCTCGTCACGCATCCATGCTTCCAGCATGCCGGCCCGGGTTTCGAGCCGCAGGTGGTCACGTGCGAGACCGCCGCTGATCGGCGGATCGACGCACAAGGCCCAGGCGACACAGCGCATGCCGTTGCCGCAGGCGCCGGCATCGGAGCCGTCGGTGTTCATGATCCGGATGAAGGCATCCGCGCCCGGCCCGCGCGGATCATGGATGATCATCAGCTGGTCGAAGGGCGAGCGCGGATGCGCGGCAACGGCACGCGCCTCATCCGCCGAGACATTGATCGCCGTGCCGCGCAGATCAAGCACGACGATCTGGTTGCCCAGCCCGTTCATCTTCAGAAAACGCCGTCCGGCGAGTGCGCTCATGGCTTCGATTCCGATGTTATCCACGGGGTATATGGGGGATTTGGCCGGGAAATGCCATGGGTTTTCGGGGGAGGTGGGGGTGAGAAACGGGAGTGAACATGAAGGCCCGGTTCCGATAGCAAGAAGCAATATAAAATTGTATGTGGCGATGATTGCCTGCCATGAATTAGCCAGGTCCTGAAACAGTCCGTGCGATAGTCGATGCATTGGAGCGCCTTGGAATCCAAGCGCGGCAAATGTATCAGGCGCTTGTTGCGGTCACTGGAATGGGCGCTCTGGGCGCCGGTGCATCGGTGCTGGATGTCGGGCCATTCGGCCTGCTTCTGATGCTGTTTCCTGAAATCAGGGACTGGTGGAGAGCCCGGAACGCTCGGCGCTCGGATATCGGAAAGTTGAAATTGTCTCAGAAGAACCATGTCTCTATAATCATGGAGGCGCAAGGAGAAGACAAAAAGGCTGAGCCTGAGCTCCCTCTTGATGAGATAACCAACGATCATCGACGTCGCGAGGAGGAAGAAGATGGGCGTTGATTTTCTTATACAGGCAGGAATCTTCGCGAGCATCATTTTGCTGGCAATGCTCATCAATGTCGCGATCCGCTCGCATCGGAAATCGATCGAGTCGGATACGCGGCGTGTCAGGCTTGCAACCCATGCGCTCGACAGGCATGTGGAGGCGATGCGTGCCGTCCTCTCAGATCCGGAGGTCAGCCCGGAAATCAGGAGCTTCATGCTCGATCTGTCTGTTGCAGTCGGCACGCGCGAAACAGCGGCGGCTATTCCGGATTTGATCGTGGCTGACAAGCCGGACATCGCGGGCGATGATGTCCGCGCCGAAGGGTTTGCAGAGTTCGCAGCGGCGATGAAGCGTCTGGAGATGCGATCGCCACGAACGGCCGAGGAGGTCGAAGTGGCAATGCGTTCGGGCCTTGCAGCCATGATCCTGCAATGGCCGGAAGCGTATTATCGCCTCAATCTGCTTTTGTCGGGATGGAATATAGGCAGCACCTCGGATGTGGCCGCCCGCGCCCGGCGGATCATTAGCGAGACGAAACGCACGCCCGACCAATCGATCCCCCCTGACGCCGCTATCGCCTGATCATCACAGTATCTCCCGCAACCCCTCCTCAAATGCCTGCATCAGGGCGCGGACCGGGCGGGGGGTGAGGCGGCGTGAGGGGGTGATCAGGCGGATATCGGCGCTCTGCGCCTGCTCCCAGCCGGGCAGCACCCGGGTCAGCCGCCCCGATGCCAGGTCGCCCTGCACATCCCAGCTCGATTTCAGCGCGACGCCGAGACCGGCCATGCAGAGTCGGGTGAGTGCGTCACCGGACAGGTTCGTGACGCGGCGGCGCGGGGTGACGCTCGCCTGTTCGTCGTTCGGCCCCCGCAATGTCCAGCGCAGGGCATCGCCGAGCCAGAGCCCTTCATGGGCGGCGAGGTCGGCGGGGGCCGTAATCGGCGCATGGCTGTCGAGATAGTCGGGCGCGGCGACGAGGATGCGCCGGTTGCGGGCGACGCGCCGGGTAATGTGGTGATCGGCATCACGGCCGCCGATGCGCAGCGCGATGTCGATCTGGTCGCGATCGAGATCCTGAAAGCCATCGGAAAGATGAAGCTCCACACTGACGGCGGGATGCGCGCGCAGGAAACCGGCCAGGATCGGCGCGACCGCGATTTCGCCCAGCCGCGTCGGTGCAGCCAGGCTGACATGGCCCGACAGCTTGTCCCCCTCTGTCTCCTTCTCGGAGAATGCCCGCGCCGCAAGGGTGAGCCCGCGCGCTTCGCCGAGCTTGAGCCGACCCGCAGCGGTCAGATGCAACCCGGTGGGCAATCGGTTGAACAGACGCTGCCCGAGCCCCTCCTCCAGCCTGTCGAGCCGGCGCGAGATGCTCGACACCGCCTGTCCGCGCCGGCGCGCCACAGCCGAGAAGCTGCCATGGCGTGCGAGGGCTTCGAAGAGTTCGAGATCGCCGATCAGATCCATATTCGCGCCGTCTGGTGTGTTTTGCGTTCAACGCAAAACCTTTTAGCACAAAGCCTCCATTCCGCAAAAGCGGCCTGCCCCGCATGCTCCGGCCATCGCATACCGGAGTTCGACCATGCCCATCTCCCATTCGAGCCGCCCACTTCCCGCGCCCCGATACCGCAAGCCGGCGCTCTTCTTCCTCTGCGCCGCCTTCGTCTTCGCGTGGAGTTCGGGATTCGTCGGGGCCAAATACGGCCTCGACCATGCCGGAACCTTCACGTTGCTTTTCTGGCGCTATCTACTCTTAGTTGCGGTTCTTGGCCTGCTCGTCACGCTGATGCGGCAATGGCGGCCCCTGACGCGTGCCGAATGGACGCGCCATGCGGTGATCGGCGCACTCGCCCATGCGGGCTGGCTCGCCGCTGTTCTGGGCGCGATCGATCTCGGGCTCTCGGCAGGCCTTGCCGCCTTCATCACCGCCCTGCAGCCGATCATGACCGGCGCTTTGTCCGCCCGGATGACGGGTGAGCGTGTAGGGTATCGTGAATGGGCGGGGCTGGTGCTCGGTGTGGGTGCGGTCGCGCTCGTCATCGGTGACGGGATCGCGCTCGGGGGATCGCTGGTTGCCTATGCGTTGCCGTTCCTCGCAGTGGCGGCGATCACGATCGCCTCTCTTGTGGATCGCGCGGCGCATGTGGCATGCGACGCTCAGGCAGCGAAACCGGCCACGCCGCTGCTCTTCGTCACCTTCATCCATGCGTTGGCTTCGCTCACCGTCCTCGCACCGCTTGCCGTGGGGCTGGAGGGGCTCGAAGCGCGATGGGGCGGTGAACTGGTCTTCGCGATCGTATGGCTCGGTCTCGTGGTCTCGCTCGCAGCCTACGGGCTGATGTTCGCCCTGCTGCGCCGCTTGCCTGCAGCCCGGGTGGCGAGCCTGACCTATCTCTCGCCTCCCGTGACGATGGTGATCGCGTGGTTCGTGTTCCGCGAGAGCCTGACGCCGATGGCGGCTCTCGGCCTCGCCATCGCCGCCATGGCCGTCGCGCTGACCCTGAGCGGCAGGCAGATAGGTCCGCAGAATGAGGATGACGCTACGGCACCGGACGCCGAGGAACTCGTCCCGCCCTTCAGACAAAATGCTTCGACAGCTTGAGGCCCTGGGCCTGATAATTCGAGCCTGCGCCCGCGCCGTAGAGCACGTCCGGGCGTTCGGCCATGCGCTCATAGACGAGGCGGCCAACGGTCTGGCCGTCCTCGAGGATGAAGGGGACGTCGCGTGAGCGGACTTCGAGCACGGCGCGGGCGCCTGAACCACCGGCCCCCGCATGGCCGAAACCGGGATCGAAGAAGCCGGCGTAATGTACCCGGAATTCGCCGACCAGCGGATCGAAGGGCACCATCTCGGCGGCGTAATCGGGCGGTACGTGCACCGCTTCTTTTGATGCCAGGATGTAGAACTGGCCGGGATCGAGGATCAGATCGGCGCGGCCCGTATTATAAAGCGGCTCCCAGTAATCGGCGGCGCGGCAGGAACCCGGTTCATCCACGTCGACCAGCGCGGTGTGGCGCTTGGCGCGGTAGCCGACGAGCTTGTCCGGGCCGAAACCGGCGAGATCGACGCTGACCGCAACGCCTTCCTGGAAGGAGGGCTCGGCGCTGGTGACGAGGCTTTCGCGCTTATGCAGCTCTGCGAGTTCGCGGTCGCTCAGGCGTACCTCGCCCTGCCGCAGGCGCAATTGCGACAGGCGCGAGCCCATCCGCACCCGCACCGGAAAGGTGCGCGGGGAGATCTCGGCATAGAGCGGGCCGGTATAGCCGGGCTCGATTGCGTCGAATTCGCGGGCGCGGTCGGTGATCACGCGGGTGAAGACGTCGATGCGCCCGGTCGAGCTCTTGGGGTTGGCGGAGGCGGACAGGCTCGGGGGGAGGGCGAGGCTCTCCTGCAATTCGGCGATATAGACGCAGCCCGTCTCCAACAGTACGGGTTTCGTCAGATCGATCTCGTGCAGGGCGAGGTAATCCAGGCAGTCAACGACCTTGCGTCCGGGCCCCGGCAGAAAGCTCGCCCGCACGCGATAGGCCTTCGCGCCGAGCCGCAGATCGAGGCTTGCGGGCTGGATCTGGTCGCTCGCATAGGGCGTCAGCGGCGCGATCGCACCTTCATCCGTCAGGGCGGCGATCACCTTCGCCGGCTGAATTCCGTCGTGCAATGGCACAGGCATCCCCGTTTTCTCGGCTGCGTCCGGTCATTCGTAAACAGGGCCCGTCCCCCGCGCAACACGGCTGGCGCTTGACGTGCCGGGCGGAGCGTGGTTTTCGACAGGCAATCCAGATTTTGCGCGGCGCAACCCCGCGAAGCCCTCTCGCGAGAGCATGCGCAGCCGCCAGTACCAGAAAGCGAAGTCCCCGCCATGATCCGCTCCCCCCTGATGACCGTGATGCTCGACGCCGTGATGAAGGCCTCGCGCAACCTCAAGCGTGATTTCGGCGAGGTCGAGAATCTCCAGGTCTCCCGCAAGGGGCCGGGCGATTTCGTCTCCAACGCCGACCATCGCGCCGAAAAGACCCTGCGTGAGGCGCTGGAGAAAGCGCGCCCCGGCTACGGCTTCAAGCTCGAGGAAGCCGGTGTGATCGAGGGCACCGACAAGAGCCATGTCTGGCATGTCGATCCGCTCGACGGCACCACCAACTTCCTGCACGGCATCCCGCATTTCGCGATTTCCGTCGGCCTCGAGCGCGAGGGCCAGATCGTGGCCGGGGTAATCTACGATCCGATCAAGGACGAGATCTTCGCCGCCGAGAAAGGCCAGGGCGCCTTCATGAACAACCGGCGCCTGCGCGTCGCGGCCCGTCAGGAGATGATCGAGGCCGTGATCGCCTGCGGCATCCCCTTCATCGGCCGCGGCAACCATCCGCAATTCCTCGCCGAGCTCGGCGCCGTCATGGCCGCGACGGCCGGCGTGCGGCGGATGGGTTCGGCCGCGCTCGACCTCGCCTATGTGGCGGCGGGGCGCTATGACGGCTACTGGGAGCGCCATCTCGCCAGCCACGACATTGCCGCCGGGCTGATCCTGGTGCGTGAGGCCGGCGGCTATGTCAGCGATGTCGATGGCGGGGCGGACATGCTGACCAAGGGCTCGGTGCTGTGTGGCAATGAGACCATCCAGCGTGAATTGCTCAAGATCCTCCGGCGTGCCGGGAACGTCTGAGTCGGTGAGCGCCGTATCCGGATTCGCGCCGATGCGTGGGAACCATGGTCAATGCCCGCGCGCATGTGCTACATGCGATCAGGCGCCGTGTGGTGCGACCCGGGCGTTGCGGGGCCGGCGGATCAGACCGCAGGGTCGCCGTAGGTATGCCGGTCGCCCGGAACGGCACAGGGCGAGCCCGGTGCTCGTCGTGGAATGATCGCGGGGAGAACAATGGCGGTTGCGGAACCCAAGCCCTTGAGCGCGCCACGGATCTATCTGATCCGCATGGCCGTGTTCCTGATACTGGCCGGGTTTCTGGCCTTCATCCTGTATCGACCGATCTGGAATGCCTTCCTGAGCAATCCCGGCCTGAACGGGCTGATCGTCGGCGTGCTGCTGGTCGGAATCATCCTCGCCATCAGGCAGGTGGCACGCCTCTTCAGGGAAGTGCGCTGGGTCAACTCGCTCGATCTGCGCGACGGCGCCTATCAGGGCCGTGCCCCGATCCTGCTGGCCCCGATCGCCCAGACCATCAACCGGCGCAGCGGCAACGGCGAGGTCACCATCGATGCCGGCACCATGCGCACCCTGCTCGATACGGTTGGCGGGCGCCTGGACGAGAGCCGCGAGATCGTGCGCTATCTCGCGGGTCTGCTGATCCTGCTCGGCCTGCTCGGAACATTCTGGGGGCTGATCGAGACCGTGGGCGCGGTCGGGCGGAACATTGCGGACCTGCCCACCGGTGGCGATGCGGCGGTTCTCTTCGACGAATTGAAGAACTCGCTGTCCTCGCCGCTGATCGGTATCGGCATCGCCTTTTCTTCGTCGCTGTTCGGCCTCGGCTCGTCGCTGGTCGTCGGTTTCCTCGATCTGCAGGCAGGCCAGGCACAGAACCGCTTCTTCACCGAGCTTGAGGATTACCTCACCGCCCATGCGGTGGAAGAGCCCGCCATCGAGGTGGCGCGCGGCATGCCCGCGGCGACAGGGTTCGGGGGCGCGGAACTGGCGCGGGCGCTCGACAAGCTCACCACCACCATCAATGAAGGCGGCGGCGGTCGGCAGGCGACACAAGCCATGGCCAATCTCGCCGAGGGCATCCAGGGGTTGGTGCAGCACATGCGCTCCGAGCAGCAGATGATCCGCGACTGGGTCGAGGCGCAGGCCACCCGCGAGAAGGAGCTGAAGGCCGTGCTGGAGCGGCTGTCGTCGCAGGAGAAGGCCTGACCCATGGCGCTGGCGCCCCGCTCCAGACGCGATCGCGGTCTGAATTACTGGCCGGGCTACGTCGATGCCCTGTCGACGCTTCTGCTCGTCATCGTCTTCCTGCTCTCGATCTTCGTGCTCGGTCAGTTCTTCCTGACCCAGGAGATCTCCGGTCGCGACACGGTTCTCGACCGGCTCAACCGCCAGATCGCGGAACTGACCGACCTTCTCGCCCTGGAGCGCTCGACGCGGCGTGAGCTGGAAGACACGCTCGGCTCGCTGGAGAACACGCTGTCCGAATCCGAGGCCGAACAGGCCCGCCTGCAAGCCATGCTCGATGCCGGGGACGGCGTCTCGGATCGGGCCGAGGAACTGGCCGAGGCGCTCGTTGGCGAGCAGGAGGCGACCTCGCGGGCCATGAATCAGATCGACATCCTCAACCAGCAGATCTCGGCCCTGCGCCGGCAGATCGCTGCGCTCGAATCGGCTCTCGAAGCCAGCGAGGCGCGCGATCGCGAAAGCCAGGCGCGGATCGCCGATCTGGGTAGCCGGTTGAATGTGGCGCTCGCACAGAGGGTGCAGGAACTCGCCCGTTTCCGTTCGGATTTCTTCGGGCGTCTGCGCCAGATTCTCGGCGATCGCGACGATATCCGCATCGTCGGCGACCGCTTCGTCTTCCAGTCGGAAGTCCTCTTCCCCCTCGGCTCAGCAGAGTTGCGCGAGGGACCGCAACCCGAGCTCGACCGCGTCGCCGCCGCGATTCTCGAACTCGCCCAGGAAATCCCGCCCGATATCGCCTGGGTGCTGCGCGTCGATGGCCATACGGACGACCGCCCGATCGCGACGGCGCGTTTTCCATCGAACTGGTATCTCTCGTCGGCGCGCGCCATCGAGGTGGTGGAATATCTGATCGAAGCCGGGGTGCCGCCGGAGAATCTGCTGGCCGCCGGTTTCGGCGAGTTCCAGCCGATCGACACGGGAGATACCGATGAGGCCTATGCCCGCAACCGGCGCATCGAGTTCAAGCTGACCGAGCGCTGATATTCGCTTGCGTCGCCATCGCGATCAGCCCAGTCTCGCGATCACCGCCTGTGCGAACGCCCCGGTCCCGGCTGTGCCGCCCATGTCGCGGGTGCGCGTATCCGGTGCGGCGAGCGCATCGTCGATCGTCTTCTCGATCGTGGTTGCGGTCGTCCGCAGGGCGGGTAACTCATGCCGCGCGCCCAGCCAGTCCAGCAGCATGGCGGCCGAGCCGATCAGGGAGGCCGGATTGGCGATGTCCCTGCCCGCGATATCGGGGGCCGAGCCGTGTTGCGCCTGCGCCATGGCGTAGCGCGCCCCGGCATTCAGCGAGGCCGCGAGGCCGAGACTGCCGGAAAGCTCCGAAGCCTGGTCGGAGAGGATATCCCCGAACATGTTGGTGGTCACGATGGTGTCGAAGGCCCCGGGATCGCGAATCAGGAGCGCTGCCATGGCATCGACGATCACCTCGTCATAACGGATCTGCGGAAAATCCGCCGCCACTTCGCGACAGCAGGCGAGGAACAGCCCGTCACCGAGCTTGAGCACATTGGCCTTGTGCACCGCCGTGACATGCCCCGCCGGACGCGTCGCGGCATGGGCGAAGGCGGCGCGGGCGATGCGCAGCGAGCCCTCCCGGCTGACCTTGCGCACGGAGAGGGCGAGATCGGGGGTTGGCATGAATTCGCCGGAGCCGACGGCCATGTTGCGATCGGCATAGAAACCTTCCGTGTTCTCGCGGAAGATCACGCAGTCGAAATCCTTGCCGCAGGGCGGGGGGAAGCCCGCGCGCGTGCGGGCGGGGCGGATATTGGCGAACAGGTCGAGGCGCTGGCGCAGGGTTCCCGACGGGTTGATGCCACCCTCCTCGCGCGCCGGATAGGAGGCCGTATCGACCGGGGCCAGTATGATCCCGTCGGCGGCTTCCGCGCGGGCGACGATCCGCTCGGGCAGGGTCGAGCCCTCTCGCGCGAGGGCGGGCAGTCCGACTGCCTCGACGGCAAAGCGCAGGGGCAGGGCAAAGCGGGTGCGGGCGGCTTCCAGCACGTCCAGCGTCGCGCGGGTGATCTCCGGGCCGATCCCGTCCCCATCGAGCACGAGAATGTCGAGAGCATCCGTCATGATGCGATCCTCCCTTGGTTTTGCCTCTCCTGGCGCAGCCTCGCCTGCTGGGCGTCGCGGGTCAGGGCCGCGAAGCGGAAGAAGCCGTGCACCATTTTCGAATAGGGGATCAGCAGAAAGAAGGCGAGCACGGCGCCCAGGTGAATGGCGAGCAGCGCCGGCACCAGCGCCGTCCCCGTTGCCGCATAGAGGGCAAGCCCGGTGAAGGAGACGAAGAACAGCAGGAGCACGAAGCCCATCTCGCCGCCCCAGACGCGTTTCGTGCCCAGTTGCGGGTCGGCCTTCGTCTTCAGCCAGGCCAGCCCCGCCGTGCCGATGCACAGCATGATACCGCCGGGAATTCCGAAGAGCTTCGGCAGGCTGAACAATCCGTAGGGCGCCTCCAGGCCGAATCCGTAATGCAGCACCGTGCCGGAGGAGGTGGAGGCGAAGGCCAGCAGGAAACCGTAGAGGGTGAGCTGGTGGAACAGCCGGCGTTTGTTCGAAAAGCGGTCCTCGGCCTCGAAATTGCAGCCCTGGCCCTGGCCGCCATCGAGATTGCGCATGGCGCCCGCCGATTTCCCGGCGGCGAGGATGTCGGACAGCCGCACCCGCTCACCGCCGATCTCGCGCCAGTAATCGCGCACAGCCAGCGCCACGATCGCGAGCGGGGCGATGAAGGCGGGTGTGAAGATCGTCACCATGGCAGCATGCGAGAGATAGGCGTAGAACCCTTCGCCCGATTCGGGCCGGAGCGCCGCCAGAGCGGCAAACAGCGCGGCAAGGCCGAGCGCCAGCGCGGCGGCGAGCGCCACGCCGCTCTCATGGAACAGCGCCCCGAGCGCCTTCGGGCGCATATGCCGCTCCCAGCTCTCCTGGCGGACATCGGCCAGTGCGGCGGGCAGGTTCAGGGCGAATTCGTGCGGTGGCGTGTACTGGCAGGCGTAGTAGCAGCCCCGGCAATTGTGGCAGAGATTGGCCAGCTGGGTGATGTCGCCATCGGAGAAGGCGCGCTGGCGGGTGATGGCCGGAAAGACCGCGCAATAGCCCTCGCAATAGCGACAGGCATTGCAGATTTCCACCTGGCGTCTTGCCTCGTCGATGGCTGGTCCGCCGTCCCGTTGCGTGATCGATGCGTCAAGCGACATGCGCTGCTGCCTCCCGGCCTGCTATGCGTCCGAAGACGGTTCCGATGGTCATGCCGAATCCGGCGAGATAGCCCTGGCCGAGGATCGAGCCGGCCATGATCTCCCCCGCGGCCCAGACATTGGCGAGCGGGCCCTGCGCGGTCTGAACCTGCGCATCGGGGGAGACCTTGAGACCGAGATAGGTGAAGGTGACACCCGGGCGCAGGCTGTAGCCGTAATAGGGCGGGGTATCGATGGGCCGGGCCCAGTTGGTCTTGGCCGGCTCCAGCCCGCTGGTGGCGAGCCCGTCCTTCTCCGTGGGGTGGAAATTTCCCGGGCGGCAGGCGGCGTTGAAGCGCTCCACGGTGCGCGTCAGCTTGTCGCCGGAAATACCGAGCTGCTGGGCCAGTCCCTCCAGCGTGTCGGCGACGATGGGCGGAAAGACCGAGGGCATGAAGAGGTCGATGCTCTTCGAATCGATGATGGAATACCCCACCTGGTCGGGCTGTGCCGCCACCAGCCGTCCCCAGATGGCATAGCGTTTGGGCCAGACATCCTCGCCCTCGTCGTAGAAGCGATCGCCGTTCTGGTTGACGACGACGGAGAAGGGGACGCAGTCGAGTCGGGTGACGATGCCGCCGTCGAATTTCGGCGCGCGCCCGTCAATGGCCACCGCGTGACACTGGGTGGGATCGCCGACGCTCTCGGCGCCCTGGTCGAGCATGTCCTTGAGCACGACGCCCCGGTTATAGGGCGTGCCCCGGATCAGGAAATTCGCCGCCGCAGGCCCCCAGGCGCGGGTGAGCCAGTCGAGATCGGCCTGGAATCCCCCCGAGGCGAGCACCACCGCACGCCCCTCGAGCCGCAGGCTTTCGCCATCAATGGTGACGTCGCAATGGCTGAAACGGTCACCCTCGACATGCACGTGACGCACCTCGGCGTCGTAATAGACATCGATGCCGAGATCCTCACAGCGATTATAATAGGCATTCACCAGCGCCTTGCCGCCACCGAGGAAGAAGGCGTTGGTGCGCGACAGCGACAAGGTGCCGGAAAGCGATGGCTGGAAGCGCACGCCCTGCGATTCCATCCAGGGCAGGCATTCTTCCGAAGTGCGGATGGTCAGGCGCGCCAGGGTCTCGTCGGTCACGCCCTTGGTGACGAGCATCAGATCCTCGAAATACTCGTCCTCGCCATAACTTCCCGTCAGGACCGAGAGCGGCCCCTCATGCATGCAGCGGAAATTGCGGGTATGCCGGGAATTGCCGCCGCGATAGGTCTTCGGCGCGCTCTCCAGGATCGCCACGCGCGCGCCTGTTTCCGCCGCGGTGACCGCCGCGCACAGGCCGGCATTGCCGCCTCCCACGACGATGATGTCGTAGCGTTTCGTCTCTGCCGTCATAGGGCCCATTCCTCCTGATCGCCACGGGCGCGAAAACGCAATTGCCGCATCCGCCGGCGATGTGCGGCCTCGATATGGGCGCGCATGATGGTTTCGGCTGCCGCTCCGTCGCGCCGGCGCAGGGCGTCGAGAAGCGCCTCATGCTCAGCCACGGCCTCATCCGCCCGCTCGCGCTCCGTCAGGGTCGATGGGCCGAGGATCAGCAACGTCTTCTGCAAGGTTGCCATCGCCCGCGTGAGAAAGCGGTTCTTGGCCGCGTCGAGCAGGGTGAGATGGAACTGCCGGTTGAGGCCGTAGACGGTGCCGGGATCCTCCCCCGCCTGCGCCATTTCCGCATTGAGGGCGGCGAGCTCGGCAATCTCGACCTCAGATGCGGCCCGGGCGGCGAGCCGCGCGGCGGTGCTCTCGAGCACGGCGCGCATCTCGTAAAGCTCCATCACCTCCGCATAGTCGAGGCTGCGCACGGCTGCACCGAGACGCGGCAGATGCACCACCAGCCCGTCCGCTTCCAGCTGCCGGATCGCCTCTCGGATCGGCGTGCGCGAGACGCCGAGATGGCGCGCGAGATCGGTCTCGATCAAGCGCGCGCCCGGCTGCAACGTGCCCCGGCGGATGGCGTCCAGCAGGCGCTGATAGGCGCTTTCGCCCTGGGAGCCGCCCGCCGTGGCGCTCGCGCGCGTGCCGGGAACGGCTGCCGGTTCGGCTTCGCCCGTTATCAGCCCCATGCCGGCCTCCTCTCCGCAAATCGTATCCTGATGTATACGCTTGTATGCAGAAACCCGTCAAGGGATTGCGGCGCGCCGTATCAGCGCCCCGGGTTCCCCAACAAGGCCCTTCCCAGCAGGCCCGGCCTCGCCTAACGTGAGCGCAGCCCTGCATCATGCAAGAGAGGTTTTCATGCTGCGCGCCACAGCCGTGATCCGCAAACCCGCCGTGAAGGCGGAGAAGGTCGTCGATACCGTCACGCTCGACCATGAAGGCCGCCAGCGCCGGCGTGTCTCCCTGATCGGGGACGGAGGGCTCGATTTCCTGCTCGACCTTGAAAAACCGGTGGCCCTTAACGACGGTGATGCGCTGAAGCTGGAGGATGAGCGGCTCGTGCGCGTCGTGGCGGCGCCGCAGCCTCTCCTCGAAATCCGCGCCGAGAACCCGCTGCGGCTGATGCGGATCGCCTGGCATATCGGCAACCGGCACACGCCGGCGGAAATCACCGCTGATGCGCTCTATATCGAGAACGATCACGTTCTGGCAGAGATGGTGCGCGGCCAGGGCGGAGTGGCAAGATCCGTCACGCGGCCCTTCCAGCCCGAGCGCGGGGCGTATGACCATGATTGCGGCCATGATCACGGTCATCATCACGGTCATGGCCATCATCACCATCATCACCATGACCATGACCATGATCACAAGCATGGCCACGAACACTGACATCGTTTGCTGAAGAGCAGGACCGGCATGGCGACACAGCTGGAATTGATGGTCTGGTTCTCCCCCGGCTTCCCCGTGGGGGCGTTTGCCTATTCCCATGGTCTCGAATGGGCCTTCGAGACCGGTGACGTGGATGATCGCGAGGGCCTCCAGCTCTGGCTGGAGGATTGCCTGCTCCGCGGTGCCGGACGCAACGACGCGATCATGCTTGCGCGCAGCATCGAGGCCGCCCGCAACGCCGATGATGCGCAACTGGACGAGATCGCCGCGCTGGCGCGGGCGCTGGCATCATCGCGCGAGCGCCGTCTCGAGACCTGCATGCAGGGCGATGCCTTTCTCGCCGCGATCGATTCGGGATGGACGTGCTCCCGCGTCGCCGCCTGGCGCGCCCGCGTCGAGGGCGAGACGCCCTATCCCGTGGCTGTGGGGATCGCCGCTGCCGGGCGTGGCTTCGAAGCCGGCGACGTGGTGGAATGCCATCTCACCGCCTTCATGGCCAATCTGGTTTCCGCGGCGATCCGTCTCGGCATTGTCGGGCAGACGGACGGGCAGCGGATCATGGCGGCGCTGCTGCCTGTGATCCGCCAGGTCGCGGTCGAGGCGATGGCGGCGGAGATGGCGGATATCGGCGGATGCGTCTTCGCGGGTGATCTCGCGGCGATCTGCCACGAAACCCAGTATTCACGCCTGTTTCGCTCCTGAAGGGAGGCGCTTTTGCGCCGTTGGGCATTTTGCCGCGACATTGTCGGGGCTTTGAATGCGCCCGGGGGCGTGATAGGACCGCCTCGGTTTCACGGGCGTGGCAATGCGCCCGCCCCTCAAGACATTGCGCGCCGCGCGCGCCGGACGGCCGAAACGGCCGGCAACCGAGAGGATGATATGAGCGTAAGCCCGATCAAAGCCGAACAGAACCCCAGCCACCTGTCGAACTCCTTCTTCTCCGCATCCCTGCGTGATGTCGATCCCGAGATCATGTCGGCGATCGATCAGGAGCTGGGTCGCCAGCGCGAGGAGATCGAGCTGATTGCCTCCGAGAACATCGTCTCCCAGGCCGTGCTCGAGGCTCAGGGTTCGGTGATGACCAACAAATATGCCGAGGGCTATCCGGGCCGGCGCTATTATGCGGGCTGCCAGTTCGTCGATATCGCGGAAAAGCTCGCGATCGAGCGCGCCTGCAAGCTGTTCGGCTGCAACTTCGCCAATGTCCAGCCCAATTCCGGCAGCCAGGCCAATCAGGCGGTCTTTCTCGCCCTGTTGCAGCCGGGCGATACCTTCATGGGTCTCGACCTCGCCGCCGGTGGCCATCTTACCCACGGGGCACCGGTCAATGTCTCCGGTAAATGGTTCAACGTGGTGGGCTACAATGTCCGCCCCGAAGACCAGCGCATCGACATGGACGAGGTCGCCCGGCTCGCGCATGAGCACAAGCCGAAGCTGATCATCGCCGGAGGCTCGGCCTATCCGCGCCACTGGGATTTCGCCCGTTTCCGCGAGATCGCCGACGAGATCGGCGCGTATTTCCTCGTCGATATGGCGCATTTCGCCGGGCTCGTGGCCGGAGGCGTGCACCCCTCGCCCTTCCCGCACGCGCATGTGGCGACCACGACGACCCATAAAACCCTGCGCGGGCCGCGCGGGGGCATGATCCTCTCGAATGACGAGGCGCTCGCCAAGAAATTCAACTCGGCGATCTTCCCCGGCATCCAGGGCGGGCCGCTGATGCATGTGATCGCCGCCAAGGCCGTGGCCTTTGGCGAGGCGCTGCGCCCGGAATTCAAGCTCTATGCGCAGGCCGTCGTGGACAATGCCCGCGCGCTCGCCGCGACCATCGCCGAAGGTGGCTTCGCCATCACCACGGGCGGCACCGACAATCACCTGATGCTGGTGGATCTGCGCCCCAAGAAACTCACCGGCAAGGCGGCGGAGGCCTGCCTGACGCGCTCGCATATCACCTGCAACAAGAACGGCGTGCCCTTCGACCCGGAAAAGCCGATGGTGACCTCCGGCATTCGTCTGGGCACCCCCGCCGCTACGACACGCGGCTTCGGTGTGGCCGAGTTCCAGGAAGTCGGGCGTCTGATCGTCGAGGTACTCGACGGGCTGGCCGCGAATGGCGAGGAGGGCAATGCCACGCTCGAGGAATCGGTCAAGGAGCGGGCGCATGCGCTGACCCGCCGCTACCCGATCTACGGCTGAAGCGACACAAGCCATGCGCTGCCCGTATTGCGGAAGCCTCGACACGCAGGTGAAGGATTCGCGACCGACGGAAGATTCGGCCGCGATCCGCCGCCGGCGTATCTGTTCCGATTGCGGGGGGCGCTTTACCACTTTCGAGCGGGTGCAATTGCGCGAGCTCTTCGTGATCAAGCGCTCGGGCAAGCGCGCCCCCTTCGACCGCGACAAGCTGAAACGCTCGATCGACGTTGCCCTGCGCAAGCGCAGCGTCGATCCCGAGCGCGTCGAGCGCATGCTCAACGGCATCGTGCGCCAGCTCGAGGCCACAAGCGAGGGCGACATTCCCAGCGAAAGGCTGGGCGAACTGGTGATGGAGGGGCTGCAGGCCATTGATGACGTCGCCTATGTGCGCTTCGCCTCGGTTTACAAGAACTTCCGCGAGGCGCGCGATTTCGAGGAACTGCTCGGAGGACTCGGGCGGCGGCAAGAAGGGCTCGGACCTCAGGAGCAAGAGCTCGGGCCGCAGCACGATGTGTCGGAAGCGCAAGGCGCCTCCGGCGAAAACGATCTGCCCGGGAACCGGGAATGAGTCCGCGCCTGCACGAATTGGCGCAAGCGCATGATGCCCATTTCATGCGTGCCGCGCTCACGCTGGGCGAGCGCCATCTCGGCGCCACATGGCCCAACCCCTCCGTCGGCGCCATCATCGTCGATTACGCCTCCGGCGCGCCGGTCATCGTGGCGCGCGGAATCACCCAGGCGGGCGGGCGCCCGCATGCCGAGCGGGTCGCCATCGACATGGCCGGGTCCGCAGCGCGCGGCGCCACCATCTACGTGACCCTCGAGCCCTGCTCGCATCACGGCAAGACACCGCCCTGCGCCGAGGCGATCATCGCCTCCGGGGTCGCGCGGGTGGTGACGGCGCTTTCCGATCCCGATCCGCGCGTCGCGGGGCGCGGACACGGTTTGCTGCGTCAGGCGGGATTGCTGGTCACCGCCGGTATCGAGGCGCAGGCGGCGGCGCGCAGTCATCGCGGACACGTCTTGCGCGTCACCCAGGGACGCCCCGCCGTGACCGTCAAGCTCGCCCGTACCGCCGATGGCTATGCCGCAGCAGCGGGCGCCGAACGTTTGATGATTACCGGCTCCATAGCCAATGACCGGGTGCATCTGATGCGCATGCATGCGGATGCGATCATGGTGGGGGCGGGCACCGTCGCTGCCGATGATCCGCGTCTCGATGTGCGCCTGCCCGGCCTTTCCGCCCGCTCGCCGGTTCGCGTCGTCATCGATAGCGGGCTCTCGCTCGCGCTCGAATCGCGGCTCGTGCAGAGCGCAGGCGATCCCCCGAGCTGGGTGATCACCACGGTGGGCGCTCCCGTCGAGGCCGAGCGACGGCTCGTCGCGGCCGGGCTCGAAGTCATGCGCGTCGGCGCGGACGATGCGGGGCGTGTGCGCCTCGACGAGGCAATGCGCCTGCTTGGTGCGCGGGGTATCACCCGCGTCTTCTGCGAGGGCGGGCCTGCCCTGGCGGAGGGGCTTGCGCAGGCCGGCCTGATCGACGAGGCGGTGCTCGTGACCGGGGCGCAAAAGCTCGACCGTCCCGGATTGCGTGCTGTCGGACCGGCGCTGGCGCACTATATCCGCAATCGCATGCAGGCCTTTGCCGAGGAATATGCAGGGCCGGACCAGTTTTCATTCTTCGAAAGGAGCGCGTGAATGTTCACGGGCCTCGTCACCGACAAGGGCGCAATCGCCGCGATCAGCGACCAGCAGGATCTGCGCCGTATCCGCATCCATTCCTCCTACGATCCCGACGGTATCGCGCTGGGCGCCTCGATTGCCTGCAACGGCCCCTGCCTCACCGTGGTCGACAAGGGCCATCGCGAGGGTGGTTCATGGTTCGATGTGGATGTCGCCGCCGAAACGCTGGCGCGCACCAATGCGGGGGCCTGGCAGGTGGGCGATGCGCTCAATCTGGAGCGCTCCCTGAAGATCGGCGACGAGCTCGGCGGCCATATCGTCACCGGTCATGTCGATGGCGTCGCGACCATCGTCGCGCGCGAGGAAGTCACCGGTGCGGGCGAATGGGGGCCGACCGCGCGCTTTACCATCGAGGCGCCCGCGCAACTCGCACGCTTCATCGCCGAGAAGGGCTCGATCTGCCTCGACGGCACCTCGCTCACCGTGAACAGCGTCTCGGGCAATTGTTTCAGCGTGCTGCTGATCCCCCATACACTGGCCGTCACCACCTGGGGTGAACGCAAGGCCGGAGACGGGCTCAATATCGAGATCGACCTCATGGCGCGTTATGCCGCGCGGCTGGTTGAGGCGGGAAACGGATCGGGGGTCAAGAGCTGATCGGCGTTCAGGCGCGCCATAACCGCTCGCTGTAAGCCAGCGCGAATCGCTGCGGATCGGCGCCGATCCCCGCCATGGCGCGCAGGATCACCGCATCCTCCAGCATCAGGGCGAGCGGCATGGCCCGGGCGAAGGCATCGACCGGGGCCTTCCCGGTGAAATGCCGCCGGAATGCCTCCGGCTCGATCAGCCGCGCCAGCGCATGCAGCACGCCCCCGCGCAGGAAGACCCCGCCGGTAGCGCCCAGGACGAGGGCGAGATCGCCGGCAGTGCGCGCCAGAAGCTTCAGGAAGATCCGCGCGGTTGCCGCCGCATGCGGGTCGTTGCCGGCAAGCGCGGCTTCCGCGATCCGGGGCGGCGGGACAACTCCTGCCTCGGACGGATCCTCCCCGAAATCGGGGGCGAGTGCGGCATGCAGCCGTTGCAGGCCGGGGCCGCAGAGCAGCGTCTCGGCGGTGATCCGCCCGTGCTGGCGCGCGATGCGCGGCCAGTAGTTGTCATCCTCCGCATCCTGCGGGCCGATCCCCACATGCCCGCCTTCGCCGGGAAGCGGCAGGAAGGTCTCGCCGCAACGCGCCAGAGCCGCGACGCCGAGCCCGGTTCCCGGTCCGAGCACCAGTTTCGGGCCTCGTCCGGCCACGATGCTGGGGCCGATCGGGGAGACGTCACCCTCCTCGACAAAGGCCAGGGAGAGCGCTGCCGCCTCGAAATCATTCAGCAAAAGCCCCTGTTCGAGCCCGCAGGCCTGGGCGATGGCCGGGCCGTCGAAATGCCAGGGCGCATTGGTCAGGCGCGCCGTGCGCCCGGTGACGGGGCCGGCGGCGCAGATGATGGCCGCACGCGGGCGTGCCTCGCCGCAGGCGGCGATCGCCTCGTTCAGGGCGTCTTCCGGCCCGGCATGGGCGGCGGTCGCCAGCTTGGTGACGAGACGCGGCGGCTCGCCCGGCGCGCGGGTGAGGGCAAAACGCGCATTGGTGCCGCCGATATCGGCGACGATCAGCGGGTGCGCGAAGGCAGCGGGAACGTTCATGCACACGAGGATACGTTCAGGCATGCGCGGTGTGAAGGGGCGAAGCTCTCGATGGGCGCTCAGGACTTCGTCTCAGCGCGCGCGACCGGGGTGCGCGGGCTGATTTCGGCGTTCCCGTCATCCTCGGTGACAGGCTGGTCCGTCACCTCTTCCGCCTTCTCCGGCAATTCATGGCGCATCAGGAGGGGGGTTTGTGCGAGCGCAAAGGCAATGGTGATCGGCATGATGCCGAAGACCTTGAAGCTCACCCAGAAATCCGTCGTCTGTGTGCGCCAGACCACTTCGTTGATTGCGGCGAGGAAAAAGAAGAACAGCCCCCAGCGGAAGGTGAGCTTGTGCCAGCCCTCATCCGTGAGCTTGAAGACCGAATCGAGCACCACCGTCAGAAGCGGCTTGCCGAAATACAGCCCGACCAGCAGCACGATCCCGAACAGGGTGTTCACGATGGTGGGTTTGAGCTTGATGAAGAGCTCGTCCTGCAAAAGCAGCGTCAGCCCGCCGAAGACGACGACGACGACCGCCGAGACCAGCGGCATCACCGGCAGTTTGCGCGCCAGCGCGTAATGGATGGCGAGCGCGATCACCGTGGCCACGGTAAAGACTGCCGTCGCCACGAAGATATCGCCGCGCTGGTTGACGAAAAAGAAGATGACGAGCGGCCCCATCTCAAGCGCGAGCTTGAGCAACGGGTTCAGATGAACGGGATGGGCCGGGTCTTCGGTGCGGATCATGCGCCATTCTGTACAGCGTGACGGTCGATTTGGGAAGTTGCGTCTGATTGTCCCGGATCACATCGGATCACGGAGCCGGGATTGGCGCCTGCGGCAGGCGGATCTCGAAACTCGTCCCGCCGCGTTCATCCTGCGGCATGAGCCGTGCCGTGCCACCATGGCGCTCGGCGACAGCGCGCACGATCGGCAGGCCCAGCCCGCATCCGGCGCCGCCATCCTCGCGCAGGCGTGCGAAACGTTCGAAGATGATTTCGCCCGCTGATTCCGGTATGCCCGGCCCGTCATCCCAGACGGACAGGATCACTTCCGATGACGCAGTCCCTGTCCGCCCCTCCAGACTGATGACGATCCGCCCGCCCGTACCGGATGTACCGTAGCGCATGGCGTTGTCGATCAGGTTATCAACGGCTTCGCCCAGCATCACCGGATCGCCCGCGACCATGCGCTCCCGGGCCGAGTGGCAATGATCCTCGAAACTGATCTCGATTCCGGCCCCGAGGGCGCGCGGGGCGCATCGACGCCCGGCAGCCGAGGCGATCTCACCGAGATCGACGGGAGCGGAGAGCTTCTCGCGCGTCTTCTCGGTAATGCGATCGAGGCTCAGCAATTGCGCGGTGAGGCGCGAGGCATGGCGTGCGGCCTCGACGAGATGATCGACGCGATGGCGTAACTCCGTCTCGTCAGGCGCGCCGGCTGCCGCCTCGGCCTGGGCCTGGATCGAGGCGACGGGATTGCGTAATTGATGGGCCGCATCCGCGATGAAGGCGTCCCGGCGCTCGAATGCGTCCGCGAGCCGCTTGAACAGGGCGTTCATCGCCGCCACCAGCGGCCCGACCTCGCGCGGGACCGGGCGACGGATCGGGCGCAACTCGTCGGGCGAACGCAACAGTACCGCTTCGCGCAGATCCGTCAGAGGTCGCAGGCCCCGGATGATGCCGAACCAGACCATCGCCACTCCACCGAGCACGACGAAGAGCAGCACCGCACCCGCCTCCACCAGGAGCTGCAGGCTCAGCGCATGGCGTTGCGTGACGGTCTGCCAGACCTGCACCGTGGTCCAGCCGTCGAATTCCGGATCGGCGATGAACTCGCGCAGCAAGACGACACGCACCGGCGCCTCGTAATACGACGCATCGAAGAAGACAGGCTCGCCGCCGGGCAGGCTCTTGCCTTCCGGATCGATCGGTGCATCCGAATAGCCGGCGACGAAGCGCCCGTCGGCCCCCGCCACCTGGTAGAAGATGGGATCACCCAGCGCGCCCACGAGGGAATCCACCAGGGCATCGGCCAGGACATCCCCCTTGGTAAGCATCACCTCGCGGGCAACCGCGTGGGCGACGACGCGCAGGGTATCGTCATACAGGGTGTTGGAGACATCCTGCGCCATCCGGTAGCGCACGCCGGAGGCGATCACGGAGAGGATGATCAGGGTTGCCAGCGTGAGCAGGAACAGCCGCAACCGCAGCGACATGCTGTGCCCTGCGCCCCGGCGCGCAGGCGGCGTATCCTGTTTCATGAAGGCTCCGTTTCCTGCATGACGTAGCCCAGACCCCGCAGGGTGCGGATGCCGATTCCCGTCCCCGCGAGCTTGCGACGCAGGCGCGAGACCAGCAACTCGATGGCATTCGTCTCGACATCGGCCCCCGTGCCGTAGAGCCGGTCACATAGTTCATCCTTTGACAGCACACGACCGCGGCAATCATGCAGGGTGGCGAACAGGGCCAGTTCACGGCGCGGCAGTTCCAGATCGCCCTGCGGCCCGATCAGGCGCCGCCCCGTCCGGTCGTATTGCAGGGAGCCGATCTGTTCGAGCGCGCCCGCCGGCGCGGTGCGGCGGCGCGACAGCGCCCTGACGCGCGCGGCGAGTTCGGCCATCTCGAAGGGCTTGGTGAGATAGTCGTCGGCTCCCGAATCAAGACCCGTAACCCGGTCTTCCAGCGCCGTGCGAGCGGTGAGCAAGATCACGGGCGCGCCCTCTCCGCGCGCGCGCATGTCCCGCAACACGGCGATCCCGGACCGTCCGGGCAGGTTGACGTCGAGGATGGCCAGATCGCAGCCCTGCATGGCGATGAACTGCGCTCCCTCATCGCCGCAGGCGAGCCAGTCCACCGCATGTCCCTCGTCTCCCAGCGCCTGAATCACGCCTCTTGCCAGCATGGCGTTGTCCTCGATGAGCACGATGCGCATTTTTCCTGATCCTGACAGGTTGCGGACAGTTTTCGCCGCTAATGTTTGCGGGCCTCAGAGTTTTGACCAAAAAACCGCGGCAGGCAAACAGGGGGAAGCAATCGTATCCAATCGTATCGATTTTCCACCATGCAGTTTTGCATTGCAGCAGAACCGGCATTCGGCCCCCTGTTTGTCTGAATTCGCGGTGCCCCTTGGTCAAGTCTGATTTCATCCGGCATACTGACCAGCAGAACCGGTCGGAAGCCGGCGGCAACGATAATCCCGAGGGAGGGAAACCATGAGTGAATTCGCAAAAGTGACACGGCGAGGCATTTTCGCCCTGACTGCAGCGGTGGCGGGCATTGCCCTCACCGCACCCGCCAAGGCGCAGGTCTCCTTCGCCGGCGAGACGGTGGAATGGATCATTCCGTTCAGCACCGGCGGCGGCTCCGATACATGGGCGCGCTTCAATGCGCCGTTCCTGCAAAAGCACCTGCCCGGCAATCCGGAAGTGGTGGTCGTGAACGAGCCCGGTGGCGGTTCCACGCGTGGCGCCAACCTGTTCACGCAACGCGCCCAACCTGATGGTCTGACGGTGCTTGGAACATCCGGATCGACGCAGTTCCCCTATCTCCTGGGCGATCCGCGCGCGCGCTACGAATACCAGGACTGGGAAGTGGTGATGGTCTCGCCGACCGGCGGAGTCGTCTATACCACCCCGGAGACCGGCGTCGAATCCGTCGATGACATCGCCGATCTGGAGGGCCAGCGCCTCGTTTATGCCAGCCAGGGCGCCACGTCGCTCGATCTGGTGCCGATGCTCGCCTTCGATCTGCTCGGCCTCGACGTGCAATACGTCTTCGGCTTCCGCGGTCGCGGTGATGGCCGCCTCGCCTTCGAGCGTGGCGAGACCAATATCGACTACCAGACTTCCTCGGCCTATCTGCGCAACGTGACCCCGATGGTCGAGGCCGGCGATGCGGTGCCGCTCTTCACCTGGGGTATCCTCGACGAGGACGGAAACCCGGCGCGCGATCCGACCTTCCCCGATCTGCCGACCATGGAAGAGGTCTACGAGATGCTGCACGGTGAAGCCCCGTCCGGCCCGGATTATGAAGCCTATCAAGCCTTCAACACAGCTGGTTTCGCCGCGCAGAAGATGGTCTTCCTGCCGGAAGGCACGGCGCCCGAGATCGTCGAGGCCTGGCGCCAGGCCTTCCGTGACGTTTTCGAGGATCCGGAATACCAGGCTGCCGTCGAGGACGTGCTCGGGGCCTATGGCCAGGTCACCGACGGGGCTGCGGAAGCGCTGTTCCGGCGTGGCACGCAGATCGGCCCCGAAGTGCGTGAGCGCGTCGTGAACATGCTCGAGAGCGAGTACAACGTGCGTCTGGGCGAATAAGCCTGACGCTGCAGCCGCCCCGGCATCTTGCCGGGGCGGCTTCGCTTTTCTCAATCGTCAAGAACCGACAAGCCGGCACAGCCTCGGCGCCTCGATGCGCCCTGAGCCTCTGCCGGCGAACCCTTCGTCCAATACTGGCCGCCTGAAGCGGGCGCCGGTCGGAGACCGTCATCATGGTCGATGTCTTCTTCTCTGCGCTCGTTGAGATCGCGACGCTCGAACACATGTCATTTCTGCTTGCCGGCGTGCTGATCGGCCTGATGGTCGGTGTGTTCCCCGGGCTGGGCGGCATTGCCGGCCTGTCCCTGCTGATGCCGTTCCTCTACGGACTCGACACGACCTCCGCCCTCGCCATGCTGATCGGGCTGGTGGCGGTGATTCCGACATCGGACACGTTCGCATCGGTGCTGATGGGGATACCGGGCTCCTCGGCGAGCCAGGCCACGGTGCTCGACGGTTTCCCTCTCGCCAAGCAGGGTGAGGCAGCGCGCGCCCTTTCGGCGGCGTTCTTCTCATCGCTGGTGGGAGGCATCATAGGAGCCGTCATCCTCACCGGGTTCGTGCTGATCGCGCGACCGATCATCCTTGCCTTCGGATCAGCCGAGCTGTTCATGCTGTCGCTTTTTGGCCTGTCGATGGTCGGCGTGCTCGCCGGGCGCTCGCTGGTGAAGGGGCTTTCCGCCTGCGGCATCGGGCTGGTGATCGGCTCCATCGGCGGAGCGCCGGCAACCGGCGAATTCCGCATGGTAATGGGGATCGACTACCTCTACGACGGCATTCCGCTCGTTATCGTCGGCCTCGGCCTCTTCGCCGTTCCGGAAATCGTTGATCTCTTGCGCCGTGACCGTCCGATCGCCGCCGATATGCGGCTGGGCTCCGGCTGGTTTGCCGGAGTCCGCGACTGGTGGCGCAACTGGTTCCTCTCGGTGCGCTGCTCGGGTCTCGGCGCCGTGATCGGCGCCATTCCCGGGCTCGGCGGGACCGTGGTCGACTGGATCGCCTACGGGCATGCGGTGCAGAGCACCACGAAGGAGCCACGCTTCGGTCAGGGTGACATACGCGGGGTGATCGCGCCCGAGAGCGCAAACAACGCCAAGGAGGGCGGCGGCCTGCTGCCGACGCTGATGTTCGGCATCCCGGGCTCCGGGTCGATGGCGATCTTTCTCGGCGGCATGGTCCTGCTGGGCATCCAGCCCGGCCCCTCGATGGTCACCACCAATCTCGACGTGACCTACACCATCATCTGGTCGCTGGCCCTGGCCAACATTCTCGGCGCGGGCCTGTGTATCGCGTTGGCGATTCCGATCTCGCGGCTGACGCTGATTCCGTTCCAGCTGCTGGCGCCGTTCATGATCACCGTGATCTGCTTCGCCTCGTTCCAGGCGACGCGGATCCTCGAAGATCTCGTCGCGCTCCTCGTGATCGGCGTGATCGGGATCTACATGCGCCGCTTCGGCTGGCCGCGCCCGGCCCTGCTGATCGGTTTCGTGATGGCGCCGCAGGCGGAGACCTATCTCTATCAGGCCGTGCAGTTCTATGGCTGGGGCTTCATGGGCCGCACCGGCGTCCTGATCATTCTCGCCATTACCGTGGTCTCGCTGTGGATCGGGATGAAGGCGCGGGTGGATGACGGGTCGGGGGTCGCGATGAAGCGCACCGATCCGAACGCGCCGGCCCCGGCGCCTGCCGTCGCCCTGCGCGAACGCTGGCCGCAACTCGTCTTCGCAAGCTTTGCACTGGGATTGTTCGTCTTCGCCATCAACGACGCCATGCGCCAGAGCTTCCTCGGTCAGGTCTTCCCGCTCGTGGTGGCCTCGGTCGCGGCCTTCTTCGGTGTGATCGTGATCCTCCAGCTGCTGTTTTCGAAAGACAGCGCCAACATCGTCTACGATCAGGAAGAAGCGCCTGAAAATGCCAAGAACCAGGGCGTGCGCTCCTTGTGGAGCGGGGCGTTCTGGATCGCACTGCTCGTCGGCCTGACGGCGCTGGTCGGCTTCTTCCTCGCCATGCTGGCCTTCTTCCTGATCTACCTGCCCGTACGCGCGCGAACCGGGCCGATCAAGACGCTGGTGCTGACGGCTGGCGCCGCCACCTTCGTGCTGGTTCTGGCCAATGCGCTCAACCTCAACTTCCCCTACGGCTTGCTGCAGGACATGGTTCGCCTGCCCTGGCCGCTGCGCTGACCGGAGTCTGCGATGCGTCAACGTGCCATACCCTTCCATTTCCTGCGTGGCGGTACCTCGCGCGGGCCATACTTCCACCGTAGCGATCTGCCGGAGGACCGGGAGGCGCTCGCACAGGTGCTGATCGCGGCGCTGGGCGCGGGGCACCCGCTCAATATCGACGGGATCGGCGGCGGTGCGGCGGTGACTACCAAGGTGGCGATGCTCTCTCCCGGAGCGGACGGCTGGGCGGATGTGGACTACTTCTTCGCCCAGGTGAACCCGCTGGAACGCGAGGTCGATTTCCGCCCCACCTGTGGCAACATCCTCGCCGGGGTCGGCCCGGCTGCGATCGAGATGGGGCTCGTTGCGCCGGATGGTCCGGTGACGCGGGTGCGCATTCGCGCCGTGAATACCGGCGCGCGCGTCGAGGCGCTGGTGGAGACGCCCGGCGGCTATGTCGATTATGACGGCGACACCGCCATCGACGGCGTGCCGGGTACCGCCGCGCCGATCCGGCTCGATTTTCTCGACACTGCGGGCTCCGTCTGTGACGGCATGTTGCCGACAGGGCAGGCGTCTGACAGCATCGAGGGGGTCGCCGTCACCTGCATCGACGTCGCCATGCCGCTGATGATCGCGCGCGCGCAGGATTTCGGCGTGACGGGATACGAGACCCGCGAGGAACTCGATGCCGATGCGGAACTGCTCGCCCGGATGGAGCGGGTTCGGCGCGAGGCCGGACGACGCATGGGGCTGGGCGACGTCACGCGCTCGGTCACCCCCAAAGTTGCGTTGCTCGCGCCGCCACGGGCTGCGGGCGCGGCCGTGACGGCCCGATATTTCATGCCCTGGCAATGCCATCCCTCGATGGCGGTCACGGGGGGGCAATGCATCGCCGCCTGCCTGTACCAGCCCGGCTCCGTGGCCGAGGGCATCGCCGAGCCGCCGGTCGAGAATCCGGCCTTCGTGCGCATCGAGCACCCGTCAGGCGAACTCGCCGTGACGCTCGATTACCGGCTGGAGGGCGGCAGGCTCGACGTGCGTGCCGCCGGGCTCCTGCGCACCGCACGCCTGCTGGTGCGCGGAGAGGTGATGGTTCCCGGCGCGATCTGGCCGGATTGAGGCGTCGTCTCACGGTGCGGCGAGGACCCTCACCGGTTCGCCCGCCTTCCAGGCGCGGATCGCCTCGACCGTGTCGCGATAGAAGACCTTGAAGGTTTCCTGCGTGACATAGCCCAGATGCGGCGTCAGCAGCAGGCGCCCCTGCGCGATGAGCGCGCGATCAATGATCGGATGATCGGCGGGGAGTGGTTCTTCGTCGAAAACGTCGATCCCCGCCTTGCCGAGTTGCCCCGCATGCAGCGCTTCGAGCAGGGCCTGCGTCTCGACGATGGCGGCGCGCGAGGTGTTGATGAAGATGGCATCCGGCTTCGCGGCTGCGAATGCCTGCGCGCCGATCAGCCCGCGCGAGCGCTCGGAGAGCACCAGATGCACCGAGACGGCATCAGAGCGTCCCATCAGTTCTTCGAGGGAGCTGCAGCGCGTCACGCCGATATCGTCGCAGCGTGCCTGCGTCAGATTCTGCGACCAGGCGCAGATCTCCATGCCGAAGGCGCGCCCGAGCCCCGCCATCTGCGCGCCGATATTGCCCAGACCGACAATGCCGAGCGTCGATCCGGCGAGATCGCGCCCGAGCCCGCGCTGGAAATTGCCTGCCATGAGATTGGCCGCTTCCGGCATCAGCCGGCGCGACAGGGCGAGCATCATGGCGATGGCGAGTTCGGATGTGGTGGTCTTGCGCGAGGACGTACCGCAGACGGTGATGCCGCGCGCCGCCGCCGCTTCGAGATCGATGGAAAGATTGCGCGGTCCCGTCGTCACGATCAGCCGCAGATTGGGCAGGCGCGCGATAACCCGCGCGGGGAGCGGCGTGCGCTCGCGCATCACGCACAGGATCCCGAAGGGTTCCAGCCGCGCGACGAGGGCGTCTTCGTCCTTCACCGTATCGCGAAACACGCTGATTTCGCCCAGCCCGGACCAGTCCGCCAGCTGTGTCGCCACGCCGGCGTAATCGTCAAGAATCGCGATCTTCATCGTTCTCTCCTCCCTCTCCGGGGTCGTTCGTCTTGCCCTTGATTCCGACCTCGCCCTTCGCGCCGACCTTGCCTGCCAGCAAGGGTGCACCGGTTATCACCAGAATGATGCGGGTGAGATGGTGCACGATCACGAAACCCAGATCGGCGCCAACGACGATGGCGAGCACCGTCATTTCGGCCTGGCCGCCCGGGGCGAAGGCGAGAAAGGCCTCCACGGGCGGGGCCAGTCCGGCGAAGGTCGCGACGGCTGTCACGGCGATCGCGAGTCCGGCGAGGATGATGACAAAAGCCGCGCCGAAGAAAACGTCCCGGCGCAGCTCCGCCACCGTCACCCCGACATAATGCACCCCGATCCCCATCCCGATGAAGAACTGTGCAGCGAGGATCGCCTCCGCCGGCGGGCGGTAATGAATCACGTCGATGAGCGCGAGCAGGGCCGTGAGGATCATCGGGCCGAGGATCGAGGCGCCGAACAGCCCGATCCGCTCTCCCCCCTTCCAGCCGATCAGCGCGGCTGCCGCCATGATCGCGAGTTCCGACGGGGGGATATTCGCCGCCGGATCGCCGATCGCTTCGGTGAGGCCGACACCATACAGCTTCGTGAGGATGACGGGAGCAAGGGCCACGACGACGAGCACGCGTGTGGCATGGATCAGCGACAGGGCGCGCACATTGCCCCCCGCTTCCTGACCGAAGATCACCATGTCCTGCAATCCGCCCGGCATCGCGGCGTAATAGGCGGTGACGGGATCATAGCCCGCAAACTTGCGGAAGAAGGGCACCCCGATCAGCCCGATCGCGAGGACATAGAGCGGAATCAGCGCCAGGGAGGCCGCCATGGCCGGCAATTGTGCGACTACGGCAGGCGTCACCGAGGCGCCAACGGCGACGCCGAGAATGGTGCGCGCGCCCACCCCGACTTGACCCATCCCCTGCAACCGCGCGCCCGCCAAAGCAGCGATCAGGCATGCCGCCATGGGTCCGAAGAGAAATGGCAGCGGCAGCCCCGCTAAGGCGAACATGGCTGTTCCCACCGCTGCTGCGGCGAGTGTGAACAGCCGCGCGCGGGTGACAAGGCCGATGATCGCCGCAGCGATACGGTGCAGGCGGGGGGTAAGAGCGCTCATGCGACGGGAATCGGGGCGGTCGCGGCACAATCGCGACCACCCCGCTCCGCTCCTTATTTCGGCTGCATGCGCAGGGCGCCGTCGAGGCGCACGATTTCGCCGTTGAGCATGT
>Ga0076930_100531_pt1 | contig 34289 bp, 32 predicted proteins | sample HotLakConsoUCCRE_FD_71149 | JGI IMG/M metagenome (GOLD analysis project Ga0076930, IMG submission 71149) | Hypersaline microbial mat communities from Hot Lake, Washington, USA - Hot Lake Consortium UCC-RE (version 3) (version 3) ...
TTATTTAGCTCGGTTACATCGCAAGACGTTGTGTTACTCCAAGTCAGTGGATATGCTCAAGCACTCGATTCGACTCCTGATTCACTATCTCAAGTTTGGGGAGGTCCCCATCCCGGCTTGATTCATCCCCAAATTGAGCAACGCCGATAATCCAAAGGCACCCGGTACCTGGCCACCTCAAGGCACCCAGTACCTGGTCAACGCTCTAAAAATCAAGTTCAAAGGTGCTCAGGCTTTGGAGGTTGCAGGCCGCCACAAACTGGCGATAGGCGATCGCATCACCCACTTGCGGCAAGACATATTGGGGTTGGGGTAGTGTGCCGGGGCGTAAATTGACATATTCGTGATAACTGGAAAATTCCCACTCCTCTGGGCACTTCACGAAACCATCTTTGACCGGATTGAGATGAATATATCGAGTTAGGTTCAACAGGTACTCATCACTATCAACGTGGATGAGTTGGAATCGACCTTGGAAGAGGGAGCCGCAGCGATCGTAGCGGCGATTAATGGCTTTGGTGTAAGACATCGTGAAGCGATGCATCGCTGCCGACAAGTTCTCCTCACGGAGATAGATCAGCAAATGGTAGTGGTTGGGCATCAGGCAGTAAGCCACCACATGCACCGTTTTCGCGGCCACAAAGTAGCGAAACTTCTTCAAGAAGTAGAGATAGTTCTCCCGCTCAAAGAAAATCGTTTGACGATTGTTGCCGCGATTGTAGAGATGGTAGTAATGCCCTGGTTGGAGCGATCGCTGGCGTCGCGGCATGGGGTTCCCTATTGAATGCCTCACGCCTAAAGTTCCCCTCTCGAGGGCTAAGGGACCGGGTGCCTTTGGATTACCTAATGCAACACGGGTCACTCAGCCCCAAGGCCCCCGGTCCCTGGCCACCACAAAGCCCCCGGTCCCTGAAGGGTTTAGCGCCTCAACAAACTAAACACCTCACCCTGCTCTGGCGTAATCAATATCCCCGACTCCGGAATGGCGATGCGCTCCCCCTATTTGCCGACATTACTGAAAACCTGGTCAGAAGTCTCCAGTTTCAAGGTTCATCATTTGTTTCCGCTTCTGAGGGGATAGCCTCTACGACCGCAGCCTTCACCTCCAGGGCCAAGTCCAGAGCCTCAGCGGCAGTTGCTTGATCGGGAAAAAACTCCAGATCGTAACGTGATTCCACCGCATAGGGCATGAGTTCCGCCAGGCTATCAACATCCACTGACCAGCTTTCAGCGGCGCTAGCACAGAGTCGATTCAGCTCCAGCAGATCATGAACGCGGGGAATCGTCATGCCCTTGAATGCAAGAAAGCCCTTTAATGATTTCTCAGCAGCTTGTTGAGCATGGTAACAAGCGGTGTCATAAGGCCCCTCAGAGGCTAATACCAGTCGGGCTGTCGTCAAATCACTGTCGGCCTTGCGAAACCAGCCTGTCGCTAAATCACGCTGGTTTTTCATATAAAACTTTGCCTTCTCTTAAGGCGGTAGTAATGAAAGCATTGGGGACAGCCGCCCACTCTTGAATCTCGGTAGGAGTCCAAACAGTAATATCTTTGGTCGGAAAAACACCCATCAAGGCTTTGTAGTAGCGAGGCGATCGCTTGTAGCGCGGTAAATCGGACTCTTCTACAACTAACAGGTCTAAGTCACTTTGAGCATGGGTATCACCTCGAGCCTGAGAGCCAAATAAGACAACTTTGAGGGGGTTGCCAGCGGCTCGAATCCGGTTTACCACTTCCACCAAAAGCATTTGACTGATGGACGGATATGGGGTTTCTGGTGTCATTATCCTTCCCGCCTAGCAGACGCAGCCAGGGCTAAGAACCTTAGCCCCACCTCTATTACCAAATATCCTACAACTATAGACTTGCTTCGCTTTGCCTAGCCTAGGTTCTCATTCAGGCAGTGATAGTCCTAGGGGATTGGTCGCTGACCATCGCGCCTCAATAAGCTAAACACCTCACCCTGCTCTGGCGTCATCAAAATCCCCGACTCGGGAATCGCGATCAAATGCTTCCGGTGTATCAGTGATTTCAAGCAGCGTAACGACGAATCTCTACCTCAGCACCGCTGGCGATCGCTTCTTCTGCCCGCTCTAGCAATTCTCCCGTCACCTCATCACTGAGGTAATATTCGCCACAGTTTTCACAAACCTCAGCAGGCACCCGCTTAAACACGACAATCGCCCCCTCCCGCTCCAACGTGACTGTCACTAATCCAGCCTGGGTTTGTCCTTGCTTGCAGATTACACAGTTCATGGTCTTTTCCGGGTTTTGAAATCAAGTTGCCACAGGTTTAGATTCGGTTCATAAGCAGTGACGACATAAGCCGTTTGGGTTTCAGCATCCTTGGCCACAACCACATGAATCGGTCGCTGATTCACTATCCCCAGCATAAGGTAGCTAGGATAGGGGCGATCATCGGGATATTCAGCGATCGCTTCTCCATCTGCAACCACAGCCTTCACTTCATCACGGCTAATCCGACGCTGAAACATCTGCTTAACGGCGTGACCGGAGAAAACGAGCGTTTGATCGTCCACCCTGACTGACAACTTTAGAAGGAACTGAATTCATCAGAAGGAACTGAATTCATCATTACCGAAAAGCCCCCCGAATTCTCCAAGAATCCAGGGGAGCAACTCTCCACTAAGCCAAATGACGATCGCGCCTCAACAGACTAAACACTTCACCCTGCTCTGGCGTCATCAAAATCCCCGACTCCGGAATCGTAATCGCATGACTCCACGTCGCCTGCTCCGCATACTGGAGCTTGTGCAACGTATGGATGACAGACCGCACCCCCTCCGGTGAGCCCATCACCAAATGCAACAACCGCTCCCGCTCAGGTTGAGATTGCGGATTCGCGAGCAATAGCGGACTGGTCGCCGCCCGTTGACGGGCCGACGACGCCAAAAATGGCAAACACAACATAATCGGGTTTCCTCCGATGAAAAGAATGGGTAAGGAAACCCAAAAACTTGGCCGCCCCAGACGTATCGCAGTTCGGGACGGCCTAGAATACCTCTAGCCTCCGAGACAGCTCACTCCTGTCTTAGGGGTTAGCCGCTGGTGGGTGCTGGTAACACCTGCCAGTGGCGCATGACCAAATTTTTGGGAAATCAAGCTGCCAGCAGACAGCTCTAAGGTTGCAATTTAACCCATCTGGATCGGCAAGGCAAGTCACAATTGCTACCGTCGCACTCTATCGCCTGCCTGCCTGAGCGATCGCATGCCCCCAACATCGATCCGTTTTAAGCGCTGCCAAGATCGGCCAAAATGACTTTAGAGTTTCTTTGAGATTGGAGCTGAACGCTTTGTAAAACAAGGCTTTCAGGGGTTTCCGTGTTGCCGATAGGGAACGGGCCTTACAGGATTCGAACCTGTGACCGACCGCTTAGAAGGCGGTTGCTCGATATCGGAACTGCAAGGGTTGTAGACATCTAACTAGATGAGCTACCCCAAATTTACCCCATTATTTGAACCTTCAAACGGCCTGCTTACTTGCATGGATGATTGAAATGTAGCTTGGTAACGTAAAACAAATTTTCTATGATGCGTTGAATAGCTTGACGCAATGATTTGCCACCATTCAAGTGTGAATCGTCACCACTCATAATGTCTACATTCAATGGTCGGCGTTTTCTGCAACTAACGGGTATGAGCGCGGCGACTTTCGCCATTTGGGAGTCTTGGATTGCTCGCAAATCCTATAGCTATGGCAGATTGCTCACCCAGGAGACGTCTCGTAAGCGAGCTTTACTTGTCGGGGTCAACCGCTACCCCGATAGCGATCGCTTTACCCCCCTTCAAGGCTGCACGACGGATATTCTGTTACGCCGGGCTTTGCTAGTATATCGTTTTGGCTTTCATCCTAACGATATTTGCATTTTGAGTAATGATCCTGCTGACAAGCCGCTCGCGATAAAATTCTTGCAGCACTTTAAAGTAATCTCATTAAGCCCTGTTGCGAGGGGGATATGGTGGGGTTTCATTTTTGGGGAATGACTCTCCGCTGATTGAGTCTGAGAGCCCAATGACATCGAGACTCTATACATTTATGGTTGAAAATGATGGACGCTACAGCCAATTGCCCACCATCACATAGGCCGCCCAGTAGATTGGATGACGATAATTGGGATTGCTGAGGAGCGATCGCTGGGCCTGACGCAGCGCTTCGGCTTTGGTTATGTGGGGTTGAGCCAGCGCTCGATAAAACTGACTTGCAAAGTACGCCCCTGAAGAATCGTCCAAGTTCCATAGCGAAGCCAGGGTACTACGGGCACCGGCCTGCAGCGAAATACCGGCCAAGCCCAGGGCGGCTCGACTATCGCCGGTTGCCGTTTCGCAGGCGCTGAGGACTAGCAGCTCAATGGGCTCCAAGCGATTCTGGTCCCCAGTGCTGAGTAGACTGCTCAATTCATCTACGAGGATTGGGCGGTCCCAGGCCAGAATAAATGTGTCTTCCAGATTTGAGCTGTACTGGGCGTGGGTGGCCAGATGCACAATTGGCACTTCAGTAGTGTTGATCTGCTGAGCCAGCGTCGTTGAGGTAAACCTCTCGTCGAGCAGTACCCGACTATCCAACAACGCATCAATGGTTTGGATTTCATCATCCACGTTGGATAAAGCACTGAAGCCGTGGCGGGACTTGGTCAGTCCGGCCAGCAATGCGGCGACCTGAGTTTCCTGTAAGGGGCGGGGGCCAAGGAGCTGTAGCCCTGGCGAAAGGGCGATCGCATACGCTTCCACCAGGTACCGCTCACCGTCATACAACGCGGCCATGGGAGTATTCCGCAGGGGTCCATCCAGCACGAAGACCAGCGTTTGAGGGTGGGTTTCTGACAGGGCTGGCTGCATGGGCGCAATCAGCCAACGATAGAGCTGCTGACCCAGGTCTTTGCCTTCTGGGGCGGTGAATCGCTTTTCGAGATTTTGTCGCCAGTCCAGCAATGTCTGCTCCAGATCGGCTTGGGGCACTCGGCTGGTAAATTGTCGCAGGGGCTCTCCCGGAAAACTGGCAATAATCTCCAACCGATCCGGCAGAATGATCGGATAAATAATGGCAGTGTTGGTGCCGCTGACCGCTTCGATTTCGACCTGCTGAGCCTCCAGGCAAGCCGTTTTGAAGAAGTTATTGAGTTCAGCAATCTGCAACGCTTCGATGACGGAGCGGGCTTCGATCAGGTGGGCGGTAGTGGGGTGATGGGCTTGAGGTTCAGGTTGTAGGAGCAAATCGACCAGCTCTCGATAAACCGGCTCAACGCGATCGCGAAAGGAGAACTGCAAGTCATCGCTGACGGCGACGAGATCCTGCTTAAGCGATTGGAGCGCGGCGAAGGCGTTTCGGTAAGCTGACAAAGCCGATTCTCGTTGACCCTGCTGTTTCAGCAGACGCCCCAACTGCCACTGCCACTGGTAGACAATATCGACGGCATCCAGGGATTGAGCCAGGGTCAAGGCTTGTTCAGTCAGTTTTTGGGCCTCACGCCATTGCTGAGAAATTTCGTAAGCATATCCCAAATAGCCTCTGGCAAACGCCTCAGCACGGGTATCCGGCAAAGCTTGACTGTGTTGCATCGCCTGGGCCAGCAGACGCGCCGCCGTTTCAGTGGCGGCAGGAGTTTGCAGCTGTAGCAAGCTCTGGGCCGCGTTGATGTAGGCGTAGATCTGACTGCGACCGGGGGGTAGTTGGGCGAGTTGAGCCGACAGTGTCGCAGCAATCGGTTGAGCAGCCTCGGGATGATGCTGGACTAACAGCCGAAGTCGGTTAAGTCGGGCCTTGAGCCGAATCTCGGCTGCGTCGGACTGTTCAGCTTGTTGATAGAGGGCGATCGCACCTTCCCAATCTCCCTGCCCCTGAGCGGTGTTGGCCAGCCCCAGCAGAATCGCCCCCGTCACCATATTCTCCCGCTGAGCCAATTCCAGAGCGGTTTGCAAACGGGCCTGTGCGGTTTCCACTTCACCTAGCAAGCGATAGGTCTGCCCCAACCGCTGATAGCCCAGCACCTGCAATGACGGTGGCTGTTCTGGTAAGCGCTGTTCTAACCCAGTCAGTGTCTGCCGTACCTGCTGGTAGTAACCCAGAGATTGCTGAGCCTGCACCTGATTCAAGAGACAGTTAAAGTAGCGGGATTCGTCGTCCATTTGGGCATATCGATCAGCAGCGGTTTGCCAGGTTTCCAGAGCCGCCTGGGTCTGCCCCTGGGCAAACTGCAAGCTGCCAAGGGTGTTGTGGATTTGGGCGCTAACGGCTAACTTCTGAGCCGAGTCAGGGATTGTGGAAAGCAGGTCTAAGCTTTGGGTGATGGCGCGATCGCTCTCCTCCCACTGGCCAAGCTGCTGATAGGCGGCGGTGAGATAGCTGAGGGCGAGGGCTTGCTGGAGGGGTTGTTGGGAGGATAAAGTCACCGCTGCTTCCCATATATCAGCGGCCTCGCTAAACCGCTGGGCTGCATAAGCTTGGCGACCGCGATCGAGTCGGTCGTTAGGCGAGGGGGAAGCGGCGATCGCCAGAGGAGTCTTTTCGGCTCCTCCCAAGAGGTAGATGCTGCGACCCAGTGCCGGAGCCCCCGTCAGAATCAGCCCCAGGAGCAAACAAAGGCCCAACTTAAAAGAACGCCACCAGAGACAGCGGGAGCTTCGGACCATAGGCGATAACTCAGTTAGTAGTCTGCAACATTATCGGTCGAATCTGTTTCAAAATTTGGAAGATATTGTGCAGTTGGTTACGTGGGGGAATCAGCAAGAAAAAGACATCGGATAGGTCGTACTGAGGAAGTCCCTGGGGCAGCACTTTGATGAACATAAACTCGTCGCCATTGCTGATTAGGCCATATATGGGGCGATCGGGATGAGGATTAGCCATCATGTAGGTCAAAACTTGAGGTAAGGCAATGGAAAAAGCAATGTTGGCTTTAGACTCAATTACCAATACCCAAAACTGTTGTTGAACGATGAGGGTATCAATCCACCCTCGCAGCACTTCGTCTCAGTCTGCGAGTTCAATCTGAATGCTGGGTTCGGTCGAGACCAAGAAAGGATCGTCGTATAAGCCCGCTAGGGTGAGCAACGGCGATATCAGTAGCTGGTTAATGGGACCTTCAGCGAGTGCCCCCTGGTGGCGGTGGCGATCAAACCTAGCTTTGATAATGCGGATTTATCTATTCTACTGAATGTGTTATGCAGCGCATATTTTGTGATCCTTCTAGATAGGGTGAGGAGTTATCTGGGCAAAGCTGCGATCGCCCGCCGCACACTTTGGCCGGAATTGCGATCGCCCCTTTTATTTGTCGTTTAAGGGCAATCGCTTTCTCAAAGTCAGCAGCGTTGCAATGAGCATTCCCCGATTACCAAGCTATTAGAAAGGTGTACGCGCTGAATTTCGTTGTTTAATTACTACCAGTAAACCGTTCCAACAGGTGCTGGCGCGATACCAACTAAATGTTCGGTCTCAAACTTGAGATCCTCAATAAACCGCTCTAGGGAATGAACCGCAATACTGGTGTACGAATCTGCTTCAAAGGGCCGCCAGTTGTAGATATATCCTAGATGGGCGTAGGGAAATCCTTCCTCGTCTGTGCCAATGGGTAGGGGAAGACCGCTAACACTATCGCCGATAATGCGGTGGTTGATGATGCGGTTGGCAATGGGGGGATTATGCTGGGAAGCTTTATCCATATCTCCATATTCTTTCCCGTACACAATATTGCCTTCTGCATCCATTGAGGTGTACTTTGCCCCAGGGGCAGAGTTGAATGTATGACAATGAATTTCGTCTGGTGCGTATTTCACATTAGCCCAGTAGGCAACATGGGCCGCAATCATTCCGCCGAGGGAATGGCCGACCACGGTAATCTTTTGATATTGTCCAAAATTTAAGTTGCATGCCTTCTCCTCGTAATACTTCATAGCATTGACCAATCGCCCTGCAATTTGGCCTACAAAGGTTCCCTTCGCTGCAGCAAACATTGCAACGCTTTGCTGCGTATCAACTGCCATTTCACTACGAATCACGGCGCGGATAATGTTATCCCCTGAAAAGGAGGCCAGCATTCCACCGATACCGCCATCCGTGATTAGATCGGCAAGATTAGTTTTTTCGGTGCCTCGATAGGCCACGATTAGTTCGTCGGTGTCGCCTTTGGAATACTTTACACACATGGCCTGGAGTCCATCGAGGAACCAGGTGTCTACCCGTTCAGATTCATCAATTATTTCACAGTCCACTGACTGGAGCTGTTGGGCGGCTGGCTGCGGATCATAATAGACAGCTTGCGCAATGGTCGCGTAGCGGATGAGGGCCTGAGGATCGGCGAGAATCTGCCGATGATGTTCGACTATTGAATCAACCTTGACTGTTTGCTCCTGGTTGGCATCTTGCAGCTCTTCTTGCTTTAGATCTTCTTGAGCTTGAAGGCGATCGCGTAGCGCCTGAAGCTGGAATTTTCCCGCTTTGTTAGTTTTCTCTGTCATCGCTAGATCAAATTCAGTGATCGCGTCCATCATCTCGGCAAACTTTGGGTTCGGGTATTCCAAAGTACGGGACGCGCCTTTCACTGGAGCGGCTAAAACCAACTCAGCATGCCCGACCGCAGCTTCTCTCTGGATGCGGAAAAACCTGAATTGATCGAGATTAGAAACTAGACTGAGGGCTTCGATACCTTGAATGGCGGCAGCATCATCCCATTCTGAATGGGCGGCAAAGACTGGTTTTGGAAAAGGACTTTTAGGGCTCAGCGTTGTAATGAGTTCGTTAATTTCTTTAATCTGTTCGGACAGCACGCGGGCACCATCGTTGTCCATACGTCCATAGCGATAAGGGTTTTCACCAATGAGTGGTCCTTTAGAGTCCAGCAGATTTGCCATAAAGCTGCGGAGCAAGGACTCTTTGATATTGCCGCTTCCCATACTGCCTGCAATGCGAAGGGCCGCAGAAAACAGATAAATGGCTCCGGTTATCTTGTGAGCAGTCTCGGGATGCTTCGCTGCCATGTAGCAGCTCAAGGCACCCCCCGTAGATAATCCACCGATAGAAATTTGCTTGGCTTCAGCCGCCGCGACATCGACAGCAAATTTCACGTTGGCTTGCCACTCAGGTAACGAAACTCCTTCCATGCCACTGGGAATCTTCAGGCCATGACCTTGAAGGAGAGGAATATAGACGTTGTAGTTCAGCTTGAAAAAGTGATCGGCGATCGCGGTCATGAAATAGGGTGAGTCGGTTAAGCCATGCACCAATACAATTGCCTTTTCCGTCGGCTTTGCCTGCCGCATAATTCTGGGATAGCAGCCTTCTCGGATAGCCTCGGCTGAGAAGTAAGGAAACTCGTTATAGTAAGCAGACCATTCATCTTCCCCGATCTGGCGCTGGGGCGCTCTTTCCAAAATCCAAGAGTCGCTGACTGCTGCTTTGGTGGTGATATAGCCTTGAGCGCGATCGTCAGCTGCGAGTCGCTGATTGTTCTTAGCAAGGTTGGTAATGTAAACCTCATCGCCATCACAGATGGGCTCCCCATCCTGACCATCCACCTTCGTCAGCAGCCATCCCTGTCTGAGGTCGTCATATCCCTCTTCCCAGTAGTAGCAATTGTCGCTGTCTCTAAAAGTGCCTAAAGTATCATGATTGCCTACTTTTGGCTCTGTAGTTTTGAATTTGAGCGTAGAGCCAGAGAGGAGGTCATCATTGCTAAATTCTATAGTCTCGTAATATTTCGAACGATTATGAAATGGGTTCAGCCACCAATTTACACTCTGGATGAATGAAACCCGTCTACCTGATGAGGGTACCAACTGCAAAGCGACTTTCTTTTTGCTGTTGGTGCTTAAGTATGGCCAGTAATACCGTTTGGTGGTACCTGCGTTGGCTGATATTAGATATTGATTGCTCTTTTTATTCTTTAGGTAGATGATGCTACCAAACTTGATAGGACTAAATGCCGTACGGGCAGACATAACAACACCCTTTCAAAGTTGACAAACTTTTGTGGAAGAAATGCGCGTGAAACCTTCTAGGCAGGATCTCTTAAAGGGATATACGGATGATGATGGCGGAGTATGCAGTTCTGAGGCTGTGATTTTCTAAAAAAAAGAAAAAGTCAGTGCCAGTCTCTCAACAGAGGGTTCATAGCACTGACGCGAGGTGTGTTGAAGGGGGTGTGGCGATCGCCGCCAATCCCCTATCGCTGTATCGGCACCCGCCCCCACCGGGCAGCAGGCTTGGCGTCACCAATCATCGGTGCCGTGGCTGCCCATGACCAGTCGGCGAGGGGGCGATCGCACTACCGCCTAGACGGTTAACTTTCAGGCGGGGTGGGTCGTAGCACGCCGTTATCGTCCCGTCTGAGGGGATAGGGTTGCACTGGTAACGGGGCTCCAGGGACTTCTACGACCGAGACTCCATGGGGCCAATCAGGGGGACAAATAGCGATATAGCGCGCGTAACCTCCCGTGCCGCCTTCGGGCTTGGCAAAGCCGATCGCCACCAGAGCCCCAGCTTCCGGCACCTGATCCAAATTCGCTACGCCTTCTGCTTGAGCGTAGTTATTGTGCAGCAGCCAGTATTCACCTTCTAGCGTTGGAGTGGTATCAGTATCTAGCGGTTCATGCCCGTGGAAGAGAATGTTGCGCTCTAAATGCAAAAATTGCAGGGCGGGGAGCGATACCCCCGGAAACGGTTTCTGGTTAAACCGTTCGACCTCTGACCACCGCTTATGCCAATCTGAACGAATCATTACCACTGAGCCCTCCGGGATGCGGCCATGCTCAGCTTCCCAGGCTTCAATATCGGCAACCGTAGCGTGGTACCCCGGATCGGCAGCGACCTTTTCATGCACATCAACCACGACGAGCGGACGAATCGCATAAGTCGCCGGCAAATCGCTGATGGTAGCTCCATATTCGTTCCAGTGACCAGGGGGGTCAAGCTGGGTGCCGTATTGATCGGTGGGCAGCTCGTAGGCCGTGGCAATGAAGCCATGATCGGCGTAGGTATAGGTTTCACCTTCATTGATGTAGTCCGGCAGGTCCGCCCCAGCGGTGGTGCCGCGAAAGGTGGCATTCCCAAACCCCGGCCAAACTGGAATGGTAGGGCTAAAGGCATGGGTCAGATCAACATATTTGGCTGACTTCAAAGTGGTTTCGTAGACCTGCCATAGATCGGCATTCTGGTCGCCACCTTGGGCCTTAGCTGGGGTGAACATGATGGATACCAGAATGGCAATCATCATGACTCCGGCGGCAACCTTTAAAAATCGCTTGTTCATACTCATAATTGGGCTATGGATAAACGTGAGCAGTGTGCTCAACAAGATATACGGTTGAGGTTGGCTGAGTATGCATTTCTGATGCAGGGGTTTGCCCAAAAAATCGCAAAAAAGTCAGTGCCGGAGTTTCACGCGGAGTTCCCAGCACTGATAGGAGATGTGTTGCAGGGAGGTCACGATCGCAGCAAGTCGGCAATTTTTTGAGGAACCCTGGAGTCACCCATTCCACGGCCTCTTATCCTCTCATTTGGTCGATTACACGCAACGGGTGAAAGGAAGCTCCTTCGCTCGACAGGCAATGTTATAAGTCTTTTAGGTGGTGCTTTTTGTAAGACTCCAAGACCTCGTGCATGAGCGACTGCGTGGGAACTTTTAACTTCTGCGCACGCTGCTCAAACCATCGGTAGAGATCAGGATCAAACCTCATCGATTTAAGCTCTTTCGCTCTTCGCTTCGGGGTGATGACTTCAGCATCTGCCCAGAAGGAGTGGTCTGTACACGGCGCATCATCGTCGTACTGAATGTCTTCATCAGACATCGATTTAAGATTCTTCAGCTCCGCTTCTTTGGATGTACTCATGATAAATTTCTCGTTCTTCTCTGTTTGCTCTTCGGGCAGAGATCAGCCGTATTTTGCCGTTACGTGTCGTGTGTGTCACAAAAAGCACGACGTCTTCGACGACTCCCAGAGAGTTTTCTCTGATCTCACCGTAGTCTTTTCTATCGTCGATACGAGTGAGGGTTGGACTTGAGAAAAGCTCTCGTACGGTTTCAAATGAGATACCGTGCTTTTGCAAGTTTGCTTTATTCTTCGTGTCGTCCCACTCAAATTCAAGCATAGCGTCTGTAGCTACACGATGTATATACGGTAGTCGAGACTTTTCAAAGGCTCTCTCAGGATAATGCTCGTCACGATCGCAGCAAGTCGGCGATTTCTTTGTAGGCGTAGGTGAGGCGATCGCCCAAAATTTGAATTACGGCGGCTTGAAACGCCGTTGCCACAGCGGGATGTTCTTGTTCGAGTCGTTGAAAGCGCTCGGTGGATAGTCGATAGAGGGTGCTGGGCGCTTCGACAATGGCGGTGGTTTGGTGCGGGGCATGGCGGAAAAAATCAATCGCGCCCACTACATTGCCCGCCCCCAGCGCTTGAATGCGGTGGGTTTGCTCTTGTTGACCACCCAGATACACCGCCACCTCGCCCACTTCGATCAGATCAAGGGCATCGGCGGGTTGGCCGTGCTGGTAGACATATTCCCCCGGTTCAGCGTCCCATGCTTCCAGGTAATCCATGAATTCCGCCGCGACATCACGGTTAGGAAACAGGTCGTTGAGCTGAAGCAGCAGGGGCAGGGTGCGGGCGCGTCGTAGGGGAATCACGCCCAGTAGGTCATTTTCGCACCACTCTAGGCCGCGATCAAGATCAGGAAAAACTTGGCACACCGGATCATCGGGTAGCAGACAGTCGCCGCGTTTGAGCTGAGTGCGAATGGCAGGGTTGAGCTGGGTCAACACTAGCTTGATCGCTTGCTGCTGCAAAAGTTGCTTGAGCCGGACGAAGCTCAGGACGGCTGAAGAATCCAAACCGTTGACCGCCTGAAAATTTAGCACCACATACTTGAGCGGTTGAAGGCTGGCATCTTGCAGCCGCGCTTGAATGCGATTAAGCAGGGAACTCGCCGTGCCAAAAAAAAGAAACCCTTGTAAATCGAGGATGAAGATCTGATCGCCTTCTTCTTGAAGCAGGCGGGTTTGAGGCAAACTGCGCGCTGTGTGGCTCTGGTAGGTGGCCCCAGAAAGGGTGTATTTGGTGACGTTAACCCGACTGGCGCTGATCACAAACAGAGCGATCGCGACTACCAATCCCACCCCTACCCCTTGCAAAAACCCCAGGGTGGCAATCACAAAGAGGATGAGGATGACAATGCCGTAGTCCGTTTTCGGCAGCTTAAACCAGGCATCGTAAGCCCACTCTAAGAGAAAACTCAGTCCAAGATACAGCAAGACTCCGCCCAACAAAGGCTTTGGGAAAACCGTGATTAGAGTATCCCCAATCACCAATGTTAATAGGCAGATGAGGGCGACTAAAGCACCAACCAATCGACTTTTTGCACCAATGCGAACAGAACCTAGAGTCGAAAAACTCAATGCCTGAAACCCAATCGTGCCACCGCCTAGTCCTACTATTAGATTGGCTATGCCGGCAGAGCGGAGTTCTTGATTGAGGTCAACATCTTGCTTCGAGGCTAATTCAATACCGGAGACAATCAGTAGAAGTGAAACCACTGAAAGCAAGGCAATCGTGACCATGTTGCCAACTTGTCCACCAATCAAAGGCCAGTTCACTTGGTCAATCATTGACCAGTGCAGTGGACGCCAAAGTCCCCCTTCTGGAAATTTTTCTAGCAACAATCCAGCGGCGCGGGCCTGGCTCATGGAGGTTTGGGTGAGCCACAACCCCCCGTAGAACAGACCCGTAAAACCTGCAAAGACCCCCGGCATGATAAAAGGACTGCTGTAACGACGCAGCAAAATTAACAGGCTGAGCGCTAATATCAGCCCTGGCAGCCAACGCACCAGGAGTTCAGGTTGCAGGAGTGATGGTAACTGCTTGAGGCTAAAAAACTGATCGGTCATGACGTTGAAAGCGCCCTGGGCCAACAAATACCCTGTCCCGCCCAAAAAACCGCCGATCACGGGATAAGGCATAAACCGCACTAAATTGCCGAGATTGAATGTGCCTAGCAATAAATAAACTGCACCCACGCCCACTGTAGTCACCGCGATCGCCATGATGATGGTGGGTAGGGATGCCGCAACGTCATTGGGAAATTGGGCAGCAATTTCACCCGCCATCATCGCTAAAATAATGGCGGGCGCATCTTGCGGATCAGAAATAACGCCAGGTGAGAAGTTAGTAAAACTAATCAGAATCGTGGCAACAATGGCAGTTAAAAACACTAAGCCAATGCCAATAGAAAGGAAAGGAGCGAGCGATCCAGCAAAAATCAGCGTGGCGATGGAAATGGAGTAAATCACCATGAGCACCCCACAAATGACTCCTGCAGTTAGGGTGGACGCCAGACGACTGGGTTGCAATTCTCTCGCTATCCAGCCGTGCGACGAGAGTGGATGGGAGTCCGATGTGTTAGAAGATATTTTCATGACCTAATACAGGTGAAAAAGTCGCAATTAAGGGGGATGCTATGTTTTTGCGAAGGGTTCCCAGGGTTAGATTCTGATAACCCTCCCATATTTCCATCCAACATACTTAGGTGCCCATCACCTGAGTCGCAACTTGCTGATAAATCTGCGTTAGAGAATGGTCGGGATAGTGCAACGAGAATAAACCGCTACTGGCGAGCTGCATCATCTCATCGCAGTTGGGCAGCACCCCGACAACGGGCACCTCATACTTGGCCTGGAGCTGTTGGCGCACCATCTCCGGGTCAGAATTTTGCATGACCCGATTCACCACCATCAAAATTCTGGGCACCTTCAGCTTCTGAGCCAGATCGACCATGACGGCAGTGCCTTGAAAATCTTGACGGTCGGGGCGCAAAATCACGACCAGCGTGTTGGCAACCGCGATGCAAAGCAGGGTTTCTTCGTTCAGCCCCGGATGGGTATCCACGAAAATATAGTCCAAATTGAGGGCTTTAATCAGGTCGCGAAAGCCTCGCTTGAGGAGGCGCACATCATAGCCTTCCTGTAATATGCGGGTAATGTCGCCAGCATCACTACTGGAAGGCACTAAAAACACCTGTCCCCCGTTCTGCTTCACCACCTCTGGACTCACATCATGGGCGACCTTTTCCAACGGACAATTGCCCCAGAGATACTGGTTGAGGGTGGCTTGGGGATTGACCTGTTCCATGCCAAACAACACATGGATACCAGGGGATTGAATATCAGTGTCGATCACCGCTACCCGTTTGCCCGTACGGGCGATCGTGGTCGCTAAATTGGCGGTAGTGTTAGATTTTCCGGTACCACCCCGAAAGGAATGCACTAATACAACTTCGGCCATGGTTAACTCCAATCATCAAAATTTCTCAGGTTATCGGCTTCCGCCATCAGCTCCTGAAAATAGTCTGTTGAGGTAATTTCAGCGACCTGCTTCGCCCGCTGCTTGTGATCGATTTCGATCTGCAGCTCCTCTAGCTGCCGTTTCCAGGATTCTTCTTGTTGTTTGCGTTCGGTGATGTCGATGCAGTTGCCTTCGTAATACAGCACCGCGTCCTGGGAATCTTTCACAGCTCTGGCCCAGACGGAGACCCATATGGGAGTACGATCGCGCTTATAAGCCTCAAACTCAAAGTCTCGAATCTCGCCCTGCTCATTCAGCAGGCGCTTGAATTCTGTCCGCCGGTCTGGATTGACGTAGAGCTGTCCCGACACCTCCTGGATGCTCCGCAACATGGCGGCAGGCGAGTCATAGCCAAATAGCTCGGCATAGGCCGGATTCACATTCAAGAGCTGGCCATCCGGCGACGACTGAAAAATCCCTTCCACCGCGTTTTCAAACATGCTGCGGTACTTGGATTCTTCAATTTGCAGGGCTTCTCGCAGTTGGCTCAGGTTCAGGTGGGTGCGAATACGGGCGAGCAGTTCTTCGCGGGCGATGGGCTTGGTCAGATAATCATTGGCCCCTGCCGCCAGCCCCGTGACCAGATCGGCGACCTGGGTTTTGGCCGTCAGTAGCACAATCGGCAAATCCGTGGCGGGATACTGCTCTCGCAAGCGTTGCGTCACTTCATAGCCCGTCATTTTCGGCATCATCACATCCAGCAAAATGATCGACGGCTTCAACCCCTGCTCAATTAACTGCAGGGCATCTTCGCCATTGCTGGCCTGCACAATGGAATAGTCGTGTAGCGAGAGATGGTTGGCTAAGACCTGGAGGTTGACGGGTTCGTCGTCCACGACCAACACCACAGAACCGGAGGACTCTGGGGACGGGGCGGAGTCGGCGATCGCTGCCCCACCGCTGACGCTTGGATCGGCCAAGTTGGCGGCCCGCTGGAGGCGCGTGGTACTCACCGAAGGCTGATAAGCCCCGGCTGGACCTTTGCCCTGGGCTACGGGTAGGGTAAAAGTAAACTGTGAGCCCGCCCCTACGGTAGACGTGACGGTCAGTTTGCCGTGGTGCAGTTCTACCAACTGTTTGGTAACGGCCAGTCCTAACCCCGTGCCCCCAAACTCTCGCCCGGTTGACCCTTCCGCCTGCTCAAAGGCTTCAAAAATGCGCTCCAACTTCTCTTCGGGAATGCCAATGCCCGTATCGGCAATGGTGACGGCCAAAACACTGGATTCCTGCTCCGCTGATGGAGGGAGCACTTCGGCAGACACTTTGACGGTGCCGGAGCGGGTGAACTTTACGGCATTGCCCACCAGGTTGTACAGAATCTGTTGCAGGCGATTTTCGTCGGCGTGGGCCGCAGGCAAGTCGGGAGAGACCTCGTTGATCAAAGAGAGTTGTTTCGTCCCCACCAAAGACTGACTCAGGGTTAACACCACCTCCACCAAATCTCGCAGACTCACGGGCTTGAGCTGCAGGTCAATGCTTTTATGCTTCAGCTTCGAGAAGTCGAGAATGTCGTTGACCAGGTTGGAGAGGCGGTGACCGCTCTGGGCCACCATCCACAGGTTGCGCTCCTGAATTTCCGTGAGCTTGCCCGTGGCTCCGTCGATCATCGATTCGGAAATGCCGATCATGCCGTTCAGCGGCGTGCGCAGTTCATGAGACGTATTCGCCAAAAACTCGTCCTTGAGTTTGTCTAGGTGTTCAAGTTCAGCATTTTTAGCTTCCAGATTTTGGAACGAGTCCTGGAGCTGAACTGCCATGGCATTGAAGGAGTTGGCTAGTTCTCCGACCTCGTCCGATCGCTGAATTTCAACCTTACGGTCTAACTCACCTTTGGCAATATCTTTGGCGGCATTGTTGAGTTCTAACAGGGGTTGAATCACCCAACGGGCGGTTAAGATACCAATGCCTGTGGCGATCGCCAGCGCCACGAGACACAGCAGCACCGTATTGCGAGTATTCGCATAAATCTGCCCCATAAAGTCGGACTCGGGCACCGCCACCACAATCAGCCAGTCCAGCCCGCGCGGATCTTGAAAGGGCAACACTTCCAAAAACTGCCGCTCACCGCCGGTCAAATTGAGGCCATCGCCCGCCAGTTTGAAATCAAGCTGCTGGGAACTTTGAATCGCCTCGAAACTACCGAAGCGCTGTTGTAAATAGCTGGCAGTACCGCGAATTAAGGGATCGCTGCTATCGGTCGCCTGTAGCAGCGTCATATTTTCGCCTTCCCCCTGGGTCAACGGCTCATCGGTAGAACTCGATAGCACCGTGCCGGAGCGATCCATCACAAAGGCGATGCCCGAATCGCCAATGGAGAGATCGGCTAAGAACTGGCGGATGTCCTGGAGCAGCACAATATCGGTTGCACAGACCCCCAGCAGTTGCCCCCGATTGGCATACACAGGTTCGCTGGCCGTAATCGTCGGTAGCCCGATCGCAAAATCTAGATAGACCTCACTCCAGATCGGCTGCTCAACCGCCACCGCTTCTTGATACCAGGGGCGTTGGCGGGGGTCATAGGGTCGCAACCGCTCAATGACGCCCCCTTTATTGCCGTTGGGATCGACCTGGTAAAACGTGAAATAGTAGTCAGAAGCGGCATTGCTGGCAATGAGCGCCAGGGTCGATAGCGTCTCTGATTCGTACCGCATCGAGCCCAGCCACTGACCTTCCACATCACCGCAATAGGAGGCAAAGGCAAAGTCAGACACCTTCAACTGCCGCAGAAACTGAGCGGCATTGCTGCCGTTCGCCATGTCAAATTGGCCTTGGGCAAAGGTCGCGCCATTGAGACGATTGAACTCATGGGGACTATCCAAGTAGCCCTCTAACTCTCCCTCAATGCGGGCGCTCATTTCGCTGCGGAGCTGACTCGCCAACTCATTCACGGCCTGCTGCCCATTGCGAAAGGAGAGATAGCCGACGAGCCCGACTGCGCCCAAGATTTGCAGCACAAAGGGCACAATCAAAACCGTGCGGAGCGGCACGTTGGACAATACGCGCTGACGTAAAGTATCTAGGGCTTTCATAACGCTACATCCACTCGGCATCACCGCCCTTACAGTTGCGTAAGCGATCGGCTTAAAGGGATATACGGCTGACGTCAGAGAAATATGCAGCGGGGCGAAAATTTATCCCAAAGTTTTTCATCCAGTCCAGACTGTCTACCCGGCAACGCGACCCAAGACTTGATCCAGGGCACAGGCAAAGTCTGGCAGCAGAGGAGAGGAGAGGCTATCCCCGGCCTGTAGCGTGACCACCAGGGTGAGCACGGCCTGGTCGCGGCGATAGACCTGAATCTGCCGCAGATTTTTGTCAACGATCCAATACTCTTGCACGCCCTGCTGAGAGTAGAGTTTCAGCTTTAGTTGTTTGTCTCGCTGTTCATTTTTCTCGCCTGGAGACAACACCTCCACCACTAATTCAGGCGCTCCAGTCAAATGCTCGGCCTCATCCATCAGTTGGTCTAGTCGCTCATGGCTAGCCCACACCACATCTGGAATAACGTTGTCTTCATCGGTAAAGATGAGGCCAGGCCCCATCGCTGCTCGCCCCAGTGCCGTGGTCTGGCACCAACTATCCAAAGCGGCAAAGATTCTCCCAGCAACTTCTTGATGGCTCCAGCGGGGGGCTCGGGTCACAATGAGTTCTCCATCAATGATTTCGTAACGCTTGCCATCGTCAGGAAATAGCTCAAGATCTGCGGTGGTCCAGCGGACCCGATTTGGGGCTGGGGTCATGGCGATCGCCTCCTTGGGTGGGCTTCTTTTAACCATAGGACAAAACTCAAAATGTCACGCCAGCCGACTTGGCTAGTCAGACCTCCTGATCCAGCGAAAATAGATCAGGCACTCAATCGCTCTGACAACTGTTCGGGCCAAAGGTCTTCGGCGTTGCCGGGGCCGCTGCCACCAAAAACAGTTCGCCGCTCTCGGTGCGGATGGCCCGTTGAGCTTCGACCAGGGGAGTCGCGGCAGGAATGGTTGCAGGGGGTGGGGGGATCGCTGAACCCTCAGCAACCTCGTCCTCGATCACGTCTATCGGGGCCAAATCTTGCCAGACGGCATCGTCACTCAGGGGCGCGATCGGGTTGGTCGGCAGTCCCCCCCGTCCGGTGATGACAAAGCTACCCGTCTGAGAACCCCGAGCCCGACAGCCCTGAGCCAGCGTTGGGGGGGCCAGTTCGGTAGATAGCCTGACCTCATTCTGGGCAATCTCGGGGGCCAGTTCATTAATAATGACGGTGCCGCTATTGCCGAACTCAGAACTGGCGGTGATATCGCTGAGAGGCGTATCGAGGACATTGGGGCGAAAGGCGATGCCAATTAAGCTACGAGCCGTCACATTAACGTTACCCCCATCACCTTCAAAAGCGTTGGCGCGAATGTCGCTGTTTTCGGTCGGCACCGCCACGATAAACCCGTTGGGTAGATTCAGGGTAATATCACCGCCGTTGCCACCCGCCCCGGCAGTCCCCGCTTCGGTGGAGATTAAACTCCCGTTTCTAAGCAACAGAACGTCCTGGAGATTAAAGGTTAAGTTGCCACCGTCGCCGCGATCGGAACTGGCGGTAATGCTGCTACTGTCTAAAGCCAGAGTATCAGCGGTCAGAAAGATATTGCCGCCACCATCGGCGGTCGTCGTTGCCGTCAGGCTACCGCCGCGATCTAAACGCACGACCTCGGCAGTGATATCGAGGTTGCCAGCAGCCCCTGAGCCAAAGCTGCCTACCGAGATTTCAGCAGCGTCTGCCACAGTTAGATTAGTGGCATTGATAGCGATGGTGCCCCCAGTTCCGGCGGCTGGCAATGATTCAAGGCTCCCGGTGGTGAAGACAACTCGGTCTGCGGTGCCAGAGCTAGCAAAAATACCGCTGATGGCACCAGCCCGATTGCGGCCAGCCCCTGAGACAGTAATGTCTTGGGCTGCAATATTGACAGCGCCGCCGCTACCATCATTAAACGTCGCACTGCTGATTCGTCCCCCGTCGCGAACAGTCAAGACAGGGGTCGTAATCTGGATGGTGCCAGCAGAGGCATCGGAAAAGGTCGCTGACCGCACACTGCTCAGGGCTAAGCCAGCAATCACGGGCCGTTCACCCACAATATCGACGGATTCAGTAGCAGCGATGGTCACATTACCCGCGCTGCCGCCAAAAATAACGTTATCCTCAATTGCTCTGGAACCTGAATCAGCTGAGATTAATGAACCATCCTGAACGAGTAAGCGGCCTGTTTCAATTTGCACATTTCCAGCGCTGCCGCTGCCGCCAATCGTGATTGTTGTAATTGATGTAGGAATGGGAAACGGATCAAAAAAACCTTGGAGGGTTAAGGAAGCGGGGGCACTGATCGAAACATTACCCGAATCGCGATCGCTGAATGTGCTGGCGGAAATGACACTCCCTTCCTCTACCGTTAGTTGAGGGGTACGAATTGCGATGCTGCCATTACCGCCGGCGGTAATGCCCCGAGTCGACAAGCCAGTCGGGATACCGTCGGCAGTCAGCAAGGGGATGCCTGATACTCGGCTCCCTGCCAAAATACCCGATCCCCTTGTCTGGAGCGATGCTGTGGCGGCAATCGCGATATCGCCGCTATCGCCAGTACCAAATGACTCGGTAGACACTAAAATCCCTTCGTCCAGCAAAATGCGTTTGGCATTTAAGGCAATATCTCCGGTGCGTCCTGATGCGACGGTCGTGGTAGCAATGCCGCCAATCTGGCGATCGCTGATCTGCCTGGCCCCCAAAAAGGTGCTGAACTCAACGAGTTTGTAGTTGGCAATGCCAGTGCCGACTATAGCGATATCATTGGCTGTGATATCAATGCTGCTGGCGGTTCCGCTGCCCAAGGTTGCCGCCCCAAGGTAGGAGCTATCCAGCAGTTGGACGCGATCGCCCACCACTTGAATGCCGCTGCCATCGCGATCGCCCAGCGTATCGGAAATCAGCGCCGACTGACCAGAGAGGGTAATGTTCTGGCCTTGGAGGGCGATCGCGCCGCCCCCGAGACCACTCGTATCGATCACGGCGCGATCGGTTAGTTGAATATCGCCAAAGTTAGTGACCCCGTCGAAGCTCACGTCAAATCCCAGGGAATCTGGCGTGAGGTTCAGACGACTTGCCTCCTGGACGCTACCGACGGCAATTCGTCCCCCAGGGGCTGTGAGTTCGCGGCCCGTGATCCAGACCTCGCCGCCGATCAGGGCGAGCGTTTGGCCCTCAACGATGGATAAAGGAGGGGGGCCACCGGATCCTCCGACAGCGATATCACCAGGAGCCTGACCCAGATTGATCCCGATGGGCGCACTAATCGTTAACAGTGGCGGCACCTGCGGATCGACGGTATCGTACAGAAACCCATTCTCAAACCCTAAACCGTTCCCGGTGCTAGCCAGGAAAGAGCCGCCGATATCCAGCCGGGCGTTTGGCCCGATGACAATCCCTGCCGGATTGATGAGAAACAGGTTGGCGCTGCCCCCCGCTTGAATCGTTCCCTGCAAATCTGAGAGCGTGCCTCCGGTGACGCGACTGATGATGTTGGCCACAAAATCGGCATTGGCGAAAACCGCTGTATCGCCCGCTGGGATCGAAAACTCCTCAAAACTGTGAAACAGATTGCCACCCCGGAATGCGCCGCCCGTGATGGTGTGGAGAGTGCCGTCGGTCGTCACCGTATTAACGAGGGAACTTTCGACAGACAAGGTAGGGTCGGGGATGACCTGCGCCTGCCCCTCGCCTCGGTTACAGAGCATCCCTAAAATGGCGATGCAGCCGACTGAGACCAGAGGGGCGATCGCACGGGTCACTCGGGGACCTCACTCACGGGCACCGTCGGCGCAATGTCTGAAATTCCAGCAGATTCTAAGAGCGCCTCCAACATTTCTAGATACTCGGTATCGTCAGAGTTCGTGGAGTGCAGCGACAGCGTGAGGGCCATCGCTTCATGCCAGAGCCCCGTTTCGGCGTACTGTTGGGCCAGATCAAGTTGCTGAGCTGGGGTGAGCGGGGTATCCGGCGTGATGACCACCGCATCGTCAACCCGCTGGATAGTGCCAAAAACAGACACTGACGCCGAGGGACGAGCCGCATCGCAGTAGATAGAAAACGTCCAGAGGTAGGCTTCATCCGGGCTTAAGCCCGCGTTTTCGGCGGTCACGGGGATGCTGAGGATGCCGGGGGGCGCATCGACGGAGAACTGCTGACGAAAAACGTAGTTGTCCTCACGATCTTGCACGACCAACTCTAACGGCATGTCGGCAGACAGCGCTTCGGGGATGTAGAAGAAAAAGTCAGGGGTCGGGCTGCTCGTTTGGCTCCAAACAATGCCATCCACGACAGGTACCAGGGCGGTCAAATCTTGATAGTCGGCGCAGTCGCCGCGGGAGGCTCCCCCCCGTTGGCGTCCGGTGGGTGCGCCCTGGTCGGGCGGTGTCGGGAGCGCTAGAGTGACAGCCGGGAAAAACAGTAGCAGCCCAAGGGTTACCGATGCTTGCAACAGCAGCGGCGCTACTGAAGGCGATCGCCTACCAGCATCTCTCATGATCATCAGTCTCAAGGAAACGTCATGCACAGTAAAGGGGACTGTGGGCCAAGCATCGTCAATTCTGCAACGTTTTTGAGCAGGGATCGCAATAAAAGCTTAGCGTTTGAGTGAGAAATGAGAATCAATACCATCCAAATTGTTAGGGCAGGCATCTTGCCTGTTTTGGGGTAGCGGAGATAGCTATCCCATATAATTGAATTCTCATTTCAGAGTTTATAACGGAACGTGTGAAGCCGTCAGGTTTCCGTATTATTACGAAAAGTTAGGGGGCTCTATCGAGCGATCAGACGTGGCTAAAGTTGCTTGAGAGGCCGTTAAGAGCGTACCGCTGCCCAGGCTCAACAGCGTCGGTAACAGCGGTAACCAACCCCCAGTTAACAGAACGGCCCAGGCACCGACCGTTAAAGCACTGGCGGTAAGTAACCAAGCCAGCACGAGCCGAGCTGACTGCCAGCGCCAGGCCAACAGACTACCCGCGATCGCTCCCAGGGCAATACACATCACTTCCGCCCACTGCGGCAACACCCAAATTAGGGGGCGATCGTCTTCCACCGCACTAATCATCTGGCTAATCATGTGGGCTTGCATAAACACGCCTGCCGTCCGGTTTTGGGCCTGAGTGCCATAAGGCGTTGACCAGTAATCGCCACTGCTGGGAGCCGTGACGCCGATCAAGACGATGCGATCGCGAAGGCGTTCTGGATTCACCTGGCCGTTCAACAATTGCTGGAGGGAGATTTGGGGGGCAATTTGCGCTGGGGACGGTAGGGAGCGGTAGTTGAGCAAGAGCTGGTTGCCGCCCGGATCCAGCCGTTGTAGGCCGCCGGTTCGTCGCGCCAACCGGGGGAAGACGACCGCCCCAATTTGCAAATCACCCTGGGCCGTAAAGGTGGGTTGCAGTCCGGCCTCGTTGAGGTAATGAATGGCGATCAGCGTGGCAAACCCGTAAGGCGAGGTGCAGGGGGATACCGGATCGGGCGTGAGCGTCAACAGTTGCCGCCGCAAAATACCGTCAGTGTCTTCAATGAAGTCGCTGAAGCCAACTTGATTAGCAGGCAGTTCTGGGGGTGGGCTGATACCGATGCTGTCGGCGATCGCATCCCGGCTTTTGCATAGTCCCACCACATTGGGCTGCGACAGCGCTTCCATGAGAGCCGGATCGCTGGTCGGAAAGTCACGGTAGAGATCCAATCCGATGATCCGCGGCTCATAGTCCGCCAGGGTGGTGAGGGTTTCGCGCAACGTGGCATCCGCTAAAGACCCCCGGCGATCGCCCTCGGTTTGTGCCTGAATATCGCTTTCGTCAACCGCCACCACCACCAGCCGGGGATCAGCGGTTTCTGCGGGGCGTAGCCGCATCAGGGCATCGTAGGCGGAGAGTTCGGCAGATTGTAGGACACCGACCCAGCGCAGTCCCGCGATCGCGGCGGTAATCGCCAGCGTACTTAGCCCCAAGCGGCGCATAGCGGGAGTTAAGCCGAGTCGTTGCTGCGACTGCGACTGAGGAACGGGCGGTGCAATCGGGCGATGCCCGACCAACTCCTGCCAGGTCGGCGGTTCCTCGGCTGGGTTTTGCACAATCACGGGTAGCCAAGCGGCACAATTGCCCAAGTCCGTCAGCCCGTGCAGCTTCTCACGGGCGGCGCGCACTGAACTGTAGAGGGGCTGCCCCCGAGAGAACTCAGCGAGAAACCCTTTGAGAAACTGGTGCGCGATCGCATCGGGGACGGGCTCGCGCATCACAATCGTCTGCGGCAGGTGCAAGTCGGCCAACGCCCAGGCCAGTCCCAGTCCGTCACAAGAGTTCAAAATGGCGAGCTGCAAGCCCTTTTGCACCGCCCGTTGGAGAGCATATTTGAGCTGTTCAACCGTCAGCGCTTCGGTCGCATTGACCTGCAAATACCCCTGACCGCGACTGGTGCTATGTCCGGCGAAAAACAAGATGTCCCAGCTTGACTCCCAGAGCTGGTGCTGCAACTCGCTCAGGGTGGGCTGAGCCAGCAGCGTGACTTCGGCCTCGGGCAATTGACTCAACATCTGGCGATCGGTGGCCACATCAATGCCCGCATCATTGCCCAACACCGCTAAGATGCGGACTTTGCTGACTGGGTTTGCCTGCACCTGTTTGAGGGCGCGGCTGTAGTCGGGCAGGCTCAGGGAGAGTTCCGCATTGGGGTAGTCATCGAATAAATGCCACAGTCGCCAGGGAAACCGCAGCACTGATGGGGCATGGGCCGTCAGCATGACCCGGATGGCGGCAGGGGCTGAGAGCTGGGTGCGCAGGCGGCGATCAATGGGGGCAAACGTCGCCGCTGCTAGCCACTGGTTTAACTCGGTTCGCAAGGTTGTGCAGAGCGCGGCAAACGCTTGCTGCGACACATTCGTAGGTGTTGTCGTCTCAAATTCAAAATCAGCAGCGGCCCGTCGCCAGCGGCTTTGCGTACCGAAAATCGCTTCATAGAGCTGCTGCCAGCGCTCATAGTTCGTGGCGAGGTTCGGTTGGGGCGGCAAACTGCCTACAAACTGGATGGGGGGTTGCTCATTCTCCCAAAGCTGAGCGGTCACACTGGCAAACCCCGACTGCCAATCTCCCTGACCCAGATTGAGCAAAATGCGCTGTTCCATAGGCTCAGCTGATGAAATCTTCTAGAAAGATAGCATCTGCTAGCTGAACGCTGACGCGAAATCCCTGCCCTGGCGGACAGCGAAAACTCGGTAGCTGAATGTAGTTGTCGTGCTCACCTGCCTGCACCGCTTGCAGTCGCTCGGCAGTTTCCAGCACATCCAAAGCCAGGGTAACCCCAGCAGGCAGTACCGTTGCATCGGAGGGAAACAGTTGCACTTGAATGCTGCGGCGATTGCCCGACGTTGCCACTTCGCCACTCTCTGTTACCGTGCCAATTCTGAGCACTAGTACGAATTCACCGCTGGACGCATCCAACCAAATGAGCTTGCCTCGGCTGATCAGCTCATTGCGGGTCGCCGCTGAACGAAACGCTAAGGCTGGAGTTTGAGGCAACAGCAATTCCAGCGATCGCCATCCCGGCTCAAAGACCTGACTGACCCAGCGCCCCAAATCTACCGGCACAGTTCCCTGCCGTCGCTGCACAAGCTGTCGCCGCCAGCTGCCATTGCTCAGCAATGTGCCCCACTGCTCAAACGGGAGATCAAGCCTCGGTTCTGCCACGCTCGTCAGCCGCTCGATCAGCTGCTCGGCTTGAGCCGTCGGTAACGGCGGCAGTGCGGCGATCGGGGCAGTTTGCAGCTGCTCTAGCTGTTGGGCTACCCAAAAAACGGCAAAGTCCTGAATCAGGTCGATGTCGCTGAGGGTGTAGGTGCGATCGCTCGCCTCATAAACTCCCTGCGTTTTCACCTGGGCATGGGTCGCATACCCCCACAGCACCAGCCGTTGCTCATCCACATCAACGTGCGCGGCCAAATAATAATCCGCTGCCCAGTCCGGGATATCCACCCATTCCTGGGGTACCTGCAACGAGGCGGCCTCAATGGTTTCGCTGAGCATCACCACAATTCGGCGCGCTCCCAGCGTCAGCGCTAGCCCGTCCACCAGCGGCCAGACATCGGACGGGTCGTTGGGGGGCCAAAGCTGCGCTGCTTGGTCGCCTTCTTCCTGCATCCAGGTTTGGAGTGCCGCTGCCGCTAGCCGATGTAGATAGGTGCGCCAGCGCCCAGCGGGGTCGGGGAGAGTTTCACACTGCTGCCATGCGGCCAAATCAGGCGGGAGCGCCAGCACGGGTTGGACTGGATTATCAAACACTACGCTCATCAAGATCCTCCCCTTCCGGCTGATAGTGCCGCTGCAACCATTCATGAATCACGTCACTCATACCTTTTAATACGGCGGAATTGACGGAAATATGCAGGGTCTCCTGGCTCCAGCGAGCAACGGTGCTTAAGAGTCGCTGCCGGACTCGGCTGAGCTGACGGGAAACCTGATATTGCTGAATTTGCAGTTCCTCGGCGATCGCGGTTTGGGTGCAATTCTCTTGATAATAGAGTCGCAGCAACGTTTGATCTGCCGGGGGGAGCTGGGCGATCGCGTCCCTCAGCACCGTCTCAATTTGCTGCATGCGCTGCTGCTGTTCGGCATAGGCCTCCGCTGCCAGCAACAGGTCCATTGGCGTATCGTCGCGGCTCAGGTCATCGATCGGCGTTTTGCCATCTGGATCAAACTGGGGCTGATCCAGCGAAGTGAAAGCTGGGGTGAGGTGAGTACGCGCCGCTTGAACGGCTTCATTCAAACTGTCTTCCAGGGCTTCTACCGATACTGCGGGCAGCAGTGGCTTTAGCTGCAGTCGGAGCTGGTTATAGCGCTCCGTCATTTGGGCGAACTGCTCTGGATTGGGGGACGGTAAGGTTCGCGTTGAGCGCTGGGGATCAGGCGTGTAAATGGCCTTAAAGCATTGCCATGCCAGCACTGCGGGCTCGGTTTTGGTAAACCCGGCGGCTAATAGCGATCGCTGAAGCTGAGCCTGACTCAACCGCCGCAAAAGCCCCCAATCGCTACAGATATTGATGTCTTGCTGCTGCCGGAGCTGATCGCGCATCAGGTTGCTGAAGGCAGCGCGAGCGTAAGCGTTCAGATCACTGCCATAGTCCGGTCGGTAGCCTTTGAGAAGGCGATCGGTGTGGGCGATCGCCGCTTGAAAACCGTCTGCTAGCGTCCAGGGTACATTGGCAAACCGCTGAGTAATACTGTGGATCGCCCAATAGCAGGGTTCTTGTAGATAAGCACTCAAATGGGCTGCCGCGCGATCGTGGGCCTTACGATGCCAAAGCTTGTACCAGTAAAGCGTCCAAAAGCCGTCCGGCTGGGAAGCATTCTCCCCGTGGGCCAGTTCTTCTTCCATACCCTGATGCAAACGCGAGTCGCGTATCCAGCGATCAAAGCGATCTTCCACAAATTGGATAAAAGTTGAGAATCGTTCGATGACGGTAGTGCGCTGCTGCATCTCAAAAGTGGTAGATCGGGCTCATCTCAGGAAGATAGACCTTAGAATCAGCGATTTCAGTCAATACTGACTTTAAAATCGCAGTAGTCATAGACGAGTTCTTCTCAGATGACTCAAAATCCTTAATTCAACGTCGAGCTTGAACGATACCACCACTAGCCATCTCCGTGGGTAAGCCCACATTAGAGTAAAGGCTTTCTGCTGACTAATCCTCCTTTCAAGCCTAATGACATCCCGTAGGTCTTGATTGATGAGTTCATGAATACTACTGACGACCTGCAATAGTCAGGCTGGCCTGAATTTGTTATACCGTGCTCAACGCCTTGCGGCATCAGTGGTTGGGCAGTCAACCAGTAGTCGAGATAGGTGCCGTCGGGAGCGTGCTCAACGCCTTGCGGCATCAGTGGTTGGGCAGCGGACAACCCCCTGGACAACCCCCCGAAAACGGGGTGCTCAACGCCTTGCGGCATCAGTGGTTGGGCAGCTGTGCCCAATCTTCTGATTGGGGCGATCGAGCTTGTGCTCAACGCCTTGCGGCATCAGTGGTTGGGCAGCCAAGTGCCAGTGCCGACTGCTACCGTTTGGGCCTGTGCTCAACGCCTTGCGGCATCAGTGGTTGGGCAGGGCGGCGGTAGCGAGGGCAAGTGAGAAAAATTTTGTGGGCATGTGCTCAACGCCTTGCGGCATCAGTGGTTGGGCAGCGAGTGACCTTATAGTTTTTCGTCGACTGTGGCTCTGGGTGCTCAACGCCTTGCGGCATCAGTGGTTGGGCAGGGTTGTTGATCATGTTGGCGTTGCCCGCCTTCTCGTGCTCAACGCCTTGCGGCATCAGTGGTTGGGCAGCGTCTGATGCTTGGCGAAGACTGCCTCTGAGCGCTGTGCTCAACGCCTTGCGGCATCAGTGGTTGGGCAGCCAACGACCGGATTCAAATGGCCCCCGGTTTTGCGTGCTCAACGCCTTGCGGCATCAGTGGTTGGGCAGGGAAACCATCATCAATTATCCCGGCGCTTTCTCCTAGTGCTCAACGCCTTGCGGCATCAGTGGTTGGGCAGAGCAGTTTTCTGGCAATGCGATCGTCTTCTTGGCTGTGCTCAACGCCTTGCGGCATCAGTGGTTGGGCAGATGGCGACTCCGTCCCACTCCATCGCCTCGGCTTTGTGCTCAACGCCTTGCGGCATCAGTGGTTGGGCAGCTTTGACTATCAACCAGCTAAACGGGATTGCCGAGTGCTCAACGCCTTGCGGCATCAGTGGTTGGGCAGGGCTGGATTGGGGAGGGACTTGAGCTATGGGCTTTGTGCTCAACGCCTTGCGGCATCAGTGGTTGGGCAGAAAGAGATTGCATCACCGGGAGGCGTCCAGGGTAACGATACGCACCGACAGTGCTCAACGCCTTGCGGCATCAGTGGTTGGGCAGGCCTTGGCGTAAATGCTACCAGGATCATTGGCGTAGGGTGCTCAACGCCTTGCGGCATCAGTGGTTGGGCAGAGCTTTGGACTTCAGGGCTGGCACCACGCACCGGGGTGCTCAACGCCTTGCGGCATCAGTGGTTGGGCAGGGGCAACATCATTGAGCCGTGCGTGGGCGGTGGTGAGTGCTCAACGCCTTGCGGCATCAGTGGTTGGGCAGAGCTCTCAAACTGCCGCCGAGTCGGTCTTTCTAATCGTGCTCAACGCCTTGCGGCATCAGTGGTTGGGCAGCAGGGTGCAACTGAAACTCGCGCCAAGCTGATCTGTGTGCTCAACGCCTTGCGGCATCAGTGGTTGGGCAGTTTAGTCAGCATTTTTCCTCACTGGATGGTTTGACTGGTGCTCAACGCCTTGCGGCATCAGTGGTTGGGCAGGCCGCCCTTCGAAACCCTTGCACTACCAACACTGACAAGCAGTTTGCAAGGTAGTGCCAGGTGCTCAAGGAAATCTGCCCAAACGACTGTTGAGATACATTATCGCTCATCTCAAACACTTACTGAACAAGCCTTTAAGAAATTGCAAGCATCTCCAGTGGCCTCATGGGGCAGTCAACCCCCTGCCAGGAAAGGGATTTGACGATCGCTCCCACCCCTGAGCGATCGCCAACCAGAGATCCTTGCGTTAGAAGATTTCGTGGAGATCGTGCTCCACCTCCCAGGCTTCCGGGCGATTACAGGCTTCAATGCGTTCAACACAGCGCTTACAGAGTCCGGCAATGAGCAGGCTATCTTCCTGGGCCAGAATTTGTTCCAACTTCCAGCGGAGCTGTTCGCGATCGCGCTGATTCAGCCTCACCCGAAAGATGGAGAACTGAATGTTTTCGCCATAGCCCTTCAGCAGTTTGAACGCCTTGCGCCACCGCTTTGGGTCACGGATGTCGTAGCAGATGAGGTAATAGTTCTTGCTTTCCGCCATGATGTCACCTCCTTAGCGCACCACGAGTTGAGCAAACAAACCACCCTCACCCATCCACTCTTTTTCGAGCAGGCGCACTTCCAGTTCAATCAGGCGGCGATAGGTCAGCGAATACTGCGTCACCGGATGCTTCCAGCTCTCCTCCTTACGCCGCTCGTACAGACTGATGAACTGGCGACGACCGGAATCGCTGAGCCAGACCTGCTCCCCTTTGACCGTGAAATCTTCCTCCACATCCCACTGATTCCGGTTCACCGAACCCATAATCGGCATATCCACCAGCGGCACTCGAAAGATCTCCATCAAATCCAGCGCCAGGGGTGGAGCTTGCGTGCGAGGTTGGTGATAAAAGCCGAGAGCGGGTTCCAGTCCGACTGCGAGAATGGCATTCATGACATCCTTGAGCAGCAGGGCATACCCAAAGCCCAGCATGGCATTGAACCGATCCTTCGGAGGGCGACGGTTGCGGCCTGCAAACCGCATCTCAGCCGGCGCACTCTCAGAGATCAGGTGCGGCAACGCGCCAAAGTACAGAGCGGCAAGGTTTCCCTCTAGCCCCAGCAACGAGTCCAGAGAATCGGTATCAGGCACCTGCTTGAGCACCCGCTGCATTTGCGCGATCGCCTCACCCAGCTCAGCATTCGGAGCCTCGACATTGCGCTGACCCCGCATCAAAAACTTGCGCTGGCTCTGGCCCCGACAGGCCACCAACTGCCGCGCTAACTGCAAACATTGTTCCGCATTGGTCAACGCTGCATATTGCCGAATGCGCCGCTGAATGCTGCCGCGTCGAGTATCAAAGCTGCCCAGGTACCGTCCGCCTCCGGAGACAAAATGCAGACCCACCTCCTGTTCGGCGCAAAAGTACATGGCCTGGGTCGAAATTTGGGCGTAGCTGTGCAGTACCATCTGCCCCACCTGACGAGAGGGAATGACGGTAGCCGCTCCGCTCCGTTTGGTGATTTTGAACTGATCACCGCTTTTGCCAATGCGGGTGCCCGCTTCCGTGACGTGAATAATTTTGCGCTCATCATCTTCCGGAAATAGCCGCACGGGCTGCTCCGTTTCGCCTTGGGCTAGGCGAGTCTCTTCCGGCAGGCAAACGGGAGCCAGAGAACACCGGGCACAAAGCCGTTCGTTGGTCGTAATCGGCGGACGCTCGGTCGATCGCCGCAACTGACGTGCCCGATCAACAGCATTCGCGACGTCGGCGCGACCCCGCTCATCCAGTGGCACATGCACCAGCACATTGTCGGCGTGATAGCGCACCCGCCCCTCTGGCACCGTAATCCCCAGCGCTTTTTCGATCAGGCAGGCATAGGCAAGCACCTGGATGCGTTGGCGCAGCCTCTCTTACAGAGAATCGCTTTCCCAGGCTTCCGGCTGGTTATCCCGCCGACGGTAGCAGCGACCCTTTTTGTGCTCATAGGGAATGGTCTGGCGATCGCGGGTGCGTAACGCATCGACTTTGCCCCGCAGACCCAATTCGGCACTTTCGAGCACGAGCTGCGTCCATTCTTCACCCTCGGCCTTTTCCAATTCGGTGTGTAGACGCCGCCCCGCAAACACGGCAGCATCTTGGGTATACAGCTCCTCGACTTCTTCTAAATAGTAGAGGCGCGGACAATACAGCAAAGCGTGTAGCGCATTCACACGAATGGTTTCGGGCATCTCAACGGCAGCCTTCATCGCGGCGGCAGTCATAACAGGAACTCCTAACTGTGTGAGTAACGATCCAACTATGACTACAGCTACCTGCCAATTTATTTCAGGTACAAAAGATCGGTATACTTCGCCATCTTTTACTTTGGAAATAATTGAATTCTGTGTTTTTTCCGAAGATCAAATGATCGCTAGTCCTGGTGTATTAAGTTGAGTTTTGCCAATATAGCGGCGGGTGGAAGGGTGGAAGGTGTACGGAATCTTTACACATCAAGCGGTTCTGCAACTAGCAATATCCTGACCTGATTGTGGCTGGCTGTAGAACCTCACCTAGCCTCTCCTTGATAAGGAGAGGAACCGGAAATCTTGTCAGATTTGGGCCGAATTTTTCACCAGTTTGTGAATAAACCTCTCTTTAATTAAGGAGAGGTGCCGCAGGCGGTGAGGTTTTAGCTGCCTGAGCGGAGTCTAGAAACTCTTGCTGGCATAGCTTTGACCGCATTTGCATCGGGGATCAGCTCTCTGGGAGTGCGCTTGGGGGTGCCGATACGCAGCGGCTTCTCGCCGAGTGGGTCACAGACTTTTGTCAGTCAACCAGGTCCGCTTACCGCTAAGGTGACGTGGGCTCAGTCGGAAAGTCAATGTCTTCATAAATGGCGGCGATCGCACATTGAAAATCGACACTAACAAAATCGACCATGAGAGATTCGGTTGACCCATTCCTCTCAAGAAAATAGGGCGTCAACTCCCATTTTTGGGCGGCATTGAGGCGATAAATCTCAACGCCCATACTTTCCGCTTCTACTACAACGTATTCCTGCAAAGATTCAATTTTTCGATACTGTTTGAACTTTTCCCCTCGGTCATAACCTTCGGTGCCGGGGGATAACACTTCAATAATCAGGCAAGGATGCTGCACCAGGGTTTTGGCCGTGCGATCGGCTTCATCACAGGTGACTAAGACATCAGGATAGAAAAATGGGCCTTTGTTCGTCACCCCGACTTTGGCGTCACTCATAAATGGGCGACAACCGCTACCGCGCAAGGCGGTTTTGAGTGCGGTAGCGATATTGAGCGCGATCGCATTGTGGGCCAGGGTGCCGCCCGTCATGGCGTAGGCTTCGCCCTGCAAATATTCGTACTTGATGGGCTGCTGAGCTTCCCACTCTAGATAAGCGGCAGGCGACAGGCGGATACGGTCAGAACTGGCAATCATGGGGGGTAAGCCTCAGAGAGCGGCTGAATTAAGCAAGGGTGGCGGCGTTCAGAATTTGGACGACCGATAGTTGGAGTTCTGGCAGGGTGGGAGAGGCGATCGCCTGTTCGCCCGTGAAAACCGTTTCTTCGTACAGCCCTTCTTCCCATTGGAGCACCGTCACTTTGGCGATTAGCGGATCAACAATCCAATATTCGGGTACGGCGATCGCGGCGTATTCTGAGCGCTTGTATCGGTAGTCACGAGTGACGGACTCTGGACTCACCACTTCGACGATGAGCCTGGGGGGCGTTTGGAAGACTGCCGATTGCCCCAGCAGTTCTTTTGCTTGCTCACGGGTGACCATGCACAGGTCAGCAAGGCGCGATTTGCTGAACCCAGTTCTCACCCCAGCTTCCCGAAACGTTAGCCAGGGCAGGTCTAGTCGCTGAATTTCGGTTTTTAAGGTGCTGTCAACAAAGTCAGCAATCAGGTAATGCTCAATCCTGGGCGGAGTCATCAGAATGAGTTCTCCATCCACCAGTTCATAACGGTTATCGGTGCCATCGTCATAGGTCAGATAATCTTCGAAGGTGAGTCGTTGGGTGGCGATGTTGACCATGGGATCGTCAGTGGAATCGGGTACTCATATTTTAGAAGAGATGGCAGGGCAGGATAGGGCGATCGCGCTGTCTCTGGCTAACCATAGGAAAAATCGCCTGACGGCATCTGAGGTTGGGGAGGGGCGACGTCTCTCAGATACTCTCTGCAATATTCGATGCACCGCGATCGCATCTTCAATCCGGTTGAGGGCTAAGAACATCGACAAAGCTGTTCTTATTAAGGCTGATGAGGTCATCGGCACAGATGTCATAGAGATCGGCGAGAGACATGGCCGGGGCAGGGAGTGATGATACGGGTTGATAAATCACCATCACTTCGACCTCGAGATCGCGGATGCCGATTGGAATATCGAGATGTAAGATGCCGTCTGGGCCAATCTGCTGACAGACCTTAAAGCTTTCCACTGTGGCGATTCCTCTCAATCAATGCGATCGCAGTCCCAATTTGCTGATGCTTAGCGTTGATTTAATCGTAGCGATCGCGGCCATGACTCTGGAATATTGGCGTTGCTCAGTGGCGGGATGAATGAGATTGCTCAGAAACGACTTTTCCGCTAT